>ENA-UENT01000061-UENT01000061.1-marine-metagenome-genome-assembly--contig:-NODE-61-length-86170-cov-129.973171_pt1 | contig 86170 bp, 66 predicted proteins | sample MGYA00237879_ERZ529330 | MGnify/ENA primary metagenome ERZ529330 (study PRJEB26372, sample SAMN05368345) | marine metagenome | biome: cultured habitat; feature: ocean water; material: water; isolation... | reverse complement strand
TATACCGGTAAAAGATCTCAAATAGGCTCTATAGGAGGGAGTTATGCCGAAGCTAGTCACAATTGAAAAACACTTAAGAGTAGAAGATTTAGAGGAAAGATATCGTAATGCCCAGGAAGTAACTGAGAAAATTCACTTGTCTTACAATTTGGTTATTAGCCACTGGTAGGACTTGCTTAGAGGTCTCTGAAGTAACAGGTTACAGTCGAAATTGGATATACCGATTGGTACGTCGTTATAATACTGAAGGAACAAAAGGATTGGGAGACCAAAGAAAAAGAAATATCGGCCGTGAATCATTACTGGATGATGTAAATCAAACTCAATTGTGGCAGCTACTACAGCAACCAGCTCCAGATGGAAGACTCTGGAATAGTAGAAAACTAGCAGATTGGTTGAGTGACAAGATTGGCCGTCAAGTCTCTCGCCAGAGAGGGTGGGAATATCTACAACACGCTGGACTTTCGGCTCAAGGTACCACGTCCAAGTCATCGTGACAGTTGCCTTTCAGAAACATTTGTTGTGAAAAAAAAACTCTCTCAACAGTTAGCTAAACTTCAAAGTAAATACCCACAAGCAGATATAGAAGTGTGGTGCTCAGATGAGCAAAGATTAGGACTACAACCAAAAGGTCGTCGAGTGTGGACAAAACTTGGAGAACAACCAGTTGCTGATGTGAAGACTCAATACCAATGGCTATGGCTTTATGGTTTTCTCCACCCTGAGTCTGGAGAAACATATTTCTGGATTTTACCTCAAGTCAATACAGAGTTGTTTAATCGTGTTTTAACAGATTTAGCACGAGAATTTGACCTCAATCAAAATAAACGTATACTGCTGGTGTTAGAACAAGCAGGATGGCATACCACTAACAAGCTGGTATTACCTGAAGGTATTGACCTGTTTTTTCTGCCTAGCCATTCACCAGAACTACAACCGGCAGAACGTTTACGGCCTTTAACTAATGAGGCGATAAAACTCCGTTTCGCTCCGCGATCGCTAACCACTCACCAGAAAACTTAGATGAATTAGAACATCTGCTGATCTATCGCTGCCAGAAAATTATGGAGCAGCAGGAATTTGTCCGGGGGTTAACCTATTTTCACTCTTTGCCTCACACTAGAAATACTTAATCATCACTAATCATCCGGACATGATATAACGCTTATCATACGTATTATCATTTTACTATTAGTGTGATAGACTCATGGATCTTATTTAATTCTTATTCCTAAAGTCCTTATAAGGATAGTCAAGATTAGCGATCGCCAGTTCCCAAATATCTGGCTCTTCTGACTTCCCCTGTTAAAAAAACTGTGCTAAACGACGTAACACTAAATATTCCCAACTAAAGATCGAATATCCATAACCTTGTTGTTTGACTGCTGCAACCTGTTTTTGCACTGTATTAAGTGAGAAAGGAACAACATTCCAGGTTGCTGAGATACCAACTCCAACTGGCATATAATAAGAAGCAGTGTAAATACCAGAATTTGATAAACTTGCTACTACTGCTTCTGGTGTTGGGCGATAAATCTGTAATACCACTTCATCTACTATCTTTTGTTTTACCCACCATAACCAATCTTGATTATATCTAGAAACAGCAAAGTGGTAAGGATTAGGGGAAATACTGACTACCAGTTGGGGATTTTTGGCTTTAATGTGATTATAAACCTTCTGGGTTAAGCTGGTTAACGCCTGACGTTGATTAATATTACCAAAAGCCTTGGGAACAGCCCAATGATCGTCTAATTGAATGCCAGCTAACCCTTTGATTTTAAGAATATCATCTATATGGCCTAAAATATATTCTTGAACTTCTCGATGAGTTGGATCTAGCCAGACATTTCCATCTTCTACAATTTCCCCTTCTCCGGTTTTTAGCAACCAATCTGGATGTTTCTTAACAATAGCATTTTTAGGGTAAAGCATTAAACCATATTCAAACCAGGCATAAGGCTTTAATCCTTGACGGCGAGATTCTTGAACTGCCGCTTTAAGAGGGTTAGTCAAAGGAGGACGCAACAGAAAGTAAGTGGAACTATGAGAAGTCGGGTAAAGAGTTCCTTTAAAACCATAAACACTGAAATAAACACGGTCATATCCTGAGATGGAAAGCTGATGTAGGATTTCATCTAAGTATGTGGTGTGATGTAGAAATGCTGTGGCAATATTGGTTAACCAAATTCCTTGCATCTTGTCTTTAACTACAGGAGAACGAGGAGAGGCATGATGAGTTACCACTAATAATAAACAAACTCCTATTAGGATGCTTAACCATCTGAGGAATTTTTTGATGATTCTTTTCATTAGAGTTATTGGGAAACAACTTAGGTTAGGGAAAAATGAAAACTCAAATTAATTTTGGCTAGTGATTTTATTATTTATGCTGGCATCAGGTGAAAGTTCCATAGTCTAGCTTTTGTTTCCATTCATTTGTCATCAAAATCATCCTGATGATTACGGTAAAATGATTAACAGCCGCATCGTGCTTGACGCCAGCGAAGGCATTTTCATATATCACCCACTTATTGACTCAATGTCCGATTCTCCTACTTTTGTTGTTGCTGTTAATTCTCCCCCTTTGGTTTTTTGTAAAGTTGGAGATTAGTTTTCGCAGAAGTCTATTTTGAAGTTAAGTTTTTCTCTCTGATTTTTTTGTTTCTACAAAACCCTTAATATACTGGGAATGCTATTAATAACATCTAATGATTGAATTTCCTCTAATGCTTGCCGGAAGTTGCCTTCTCGTACATCACGGGTAACAACAACTATTTCTGCAAGTTGATTATGTATTCCTGTTTGTACCACAGATTCTAAACTAACACTATATTTACCAAAACAACTACCAAGTTTACCTATTACTCCTGGTTTATCTTGAGTTAAGAAACGAGCATAAAATCTAGTGATCAGTTCTTTTATGGGTACTATTTCACAATATTTTTGATGAGTACAACTTAATAATGGATGGGGAATGGGTTCGGTTTCTGTTTGCAGAATAGCCGCAATATTCATAATATCAGAAACTACTGCACTGGCAGTTGGACCAGCACCGGCACCAGGACCAAAAAACATAACTTGTCCGATGGGTTCTCCTTCAATGAAGATAGCGTTGTCAACATCGTTGATACTGGCAAGGGGATGAGTTTTGGGAATGAGGGTAGGATGTACTCTGAGTTGAAGTTTATCAGAGGTGAAGTTAGTATTTTTAGGAGCTTGCTTGGCGATCGCTAATAATTTAATTACGAAATTTAGTTGAGCAGCGTAGGTAATATCTGCTGCTGTTATTTGACGAATACCTTCGCAGTAAATGTCTTCTAATTTTATGAAACCACTAAAAGCAAGGGAACCAAGAATGGCGATTTTATCTTTGGCATCTAACCCTTCCACATCAGCAGTGGGATTTGCCTCTGCGTAACCCAGCTTTTGAGCATCAGCAAGAACATCTGCAAAGTCTGCTCCCTCTTTTTGCATTTTAGTAAGGATGTAGTTAGTTGTCCCGTTGATGATACCAGTAATAGAATGAATGCGATTTACTGTTAGAGATTCTTTGAGGGGTTGAATAACTGGAATTCCACCTCCTACTGATGCTTCTAACATAACATAGACACTTTTTTTATTAGCTGCATCAAAAATTTCTGGACCGTAACGAGAGATGACAGCTTTGTTGGCAGTGACTATATGTTTACCATGTTCGATAGCTTTGAGAATTAGACTTCTTGCTGGTTCTAACCCACCGATGAGTTCTATTATTATGTCTACATCTGGGTCAGTAGCTATCGCCTCTAAATCTGTTGTTAAAATATTTGGAGATATATTAATATCCCTAGTTTTGGATATATCACGCACTCCAACTCGGTATATTTCCAATTCATTAATTAAAGGATGACGACCTTGTGGGGATAGCAAAATTTTTGCTGTCCCTATACCGACTGTTCCTAATCCCAACAAACCGATTTTGAATACCACAATTATTAACCTTTCCTAAATAATTTTTTTTGAGCAAAGTTCAGCTATTATAGCTGAATACTTTTTAAGTTTAACAGATAAGTATAAAAAAAAATAGTCTATTCAAAAAAAATAGTCTACCCTGGAATAATATTATCTCTATTTAAATAGTTATTATTGAAATAGTCATTGATTTCAGTTATTAGTTATTAATTATTAGTACAGAGGTTAAAAATGCTAAAGTTTATTCTTTTAATATCCTGAAAATAGAAAACTTGATGGCTGATTTGTTTGTCAGTAGTACTAGTAAGGAGTAGAGGATAAATTTGAATATATTTTATTTATCTGGGAATAGAGAATAGGTAATAAAGATTAATTATAAAGTATATAGTAATCTAAGTAAAGGGCTAGTAAATTTCTAAATTCTCAAACTCATTCAAATAGCATTTTTATTTGAGATATGAAAACTGAGTACTATTAAAAAGGCAATAAGTTTGGAGGTAATGAGAAATAATTAAGAAGGATAAAAGTATTAAATAGTAGTTAATAAAAGGATACATAATATTCAATACAGCTCTTTTTTATGAGAAAAAAACCTGAATATAGATTTACATCTTATTTGAAAATACTATAGATTATTTTTGATTTTTACATAAGTGATTTTTGCCTTGGGTGTAGCCCTAACTTCGCCATCTGCCAAAAGTACTGTATGTCTGATGACTTACTCATTAATTTTATCTTTTAATCCTGATTCAATTTTTTTATTCTTGTTTCTCTGGTCTTCCTTATTACTTGCTTAATAAATACTCTCAGCTAAATATTTAAACAGCTATCATAAATTGAGAAAGTTTATCAACTTTTTCCAAGTAACAAAGACTATTTAGGTATTTATGAAAACTTGGGTTTAGTAACTGATAAATGAATTTTTGTTTATTGTATTTATCTGAGTAATTCAGAATTTTAGATACTTTCACAAGCTGTTTCAAATATTGCATTTTTACAATATACAATCTATTTTTAGACAGTGTTTTACTTTTACTAAAAAGAGCAATATATAAAAATAATTCATAATTCAGTGCAAATAAATTTGGTAATATTTCAGATGTGGGAGGCAGTAATATATTTTCAATATTTAAAACCATGAATGATGCTTATAATATTTCTCAAATACAGGGAAAAATTTCTCATATTTTCAAGTTTTTTTTCTAGCTAATCTGGCTATTTTAGGAGTAGCAATATCTTTATCTCTGGAGGATAAAGTTGGGAATTTTTAGGTGGGAAAATAAGCATATTTATTATAAATACAAGAGTTTCTCCATTATTAAAATTGCCAATATTAAAGTTGCGAAAGACTAGAAATAATCCTGATTTATTAACCGATATTGTTGATGAATTATTTAGTCTAATAATATTAGAGAATGAACAGGCGTTTCAGTCAATTTAGTTTATGAAATTTAAGTTGTGTTGTAAACTGACATACCTTAAATATTGTATTATAAAAAATCTGAAAGAAAACATAAGATAATGATTATTCAATATCTCAAGAGGTAAGTTTTCCTAAGAAGCTCCCCCACTCTTTTCCTCAAGATTTCCTACTCCCTGAATAAAAGGTAAATCTTCATTAATTCTCTCCATTTCTAGCTGCTCCATTTCATTGACTTGCCCAATATAAGATAAAAATATTTTGGACAAACGGTTATGATAAAATCTGTGCATACTATGGTTAGGTGTGGCGGGAAAACCACGGCGTTTTTTATGTCGCCCTCCAGCACCAGGGTCAAAACTCTTAATACCATTTTGGATCGCCCATTCTATCGGTGTATAATAACAAGCATCAAAATGTAAACAGTCTATTTCATAATTACTACCCCAGTAACGTCCATAAAGGCGATCGCCCTTGGTAATACAAAATGACATTCCTACTGGAAACCGATCATTTTCTTCACTATAACCAGCAACAAATAATACTCGATGGCGAAAGTTGTGATGTAATTGTTCAAAAAACCGCCTCGTCAGATATTTACTCCCCCACCAACCAAATTTATCGCAGGTACTCTCGTAAAAATTATACATCTTAGAACAGAGGGCTTTCGATATCTCATCTCCTGTGAGAGTCTGCATTTGTAAACCGGCTTTTCCTACCGCTTTTCGTTCTCGCTTAATATTACGACGTTGGTTAGCATTAAATACCTTAAGGTAGTCGTCAAAAGTTTGATAACCTTGGTTTTGCCAAATATAGCTATGATGAAGCCAATTGGTAAAACCATTGCGTTTAATTATGGGGTGCCATTCCGGATCGACATAGAGAAAATGACATCCAGAAATATTATGGCGATCGCAAAAGTAGTCAATTTCACTGACCATCATGGCTGTTATTTCATCCTCATCTTCCCCAGATGCTATCAAAAACCTATATCCCTCAGCTGGAGTAAAGGGAGACATTCCTAATAACTTCGGATAATATTCAATACCTAAGCGATAGGAAATTTCGGCCCATTGATGGTCAAAGACAAATTCACCTTGACTGTGGCCTTTAAGATATAATGGTGCTGCTGCTATGAGTTGTCTGTCCCGCCATACTGTTAAATGTTGGGGTAGCCATCCACTTCTACCACCCACACTACCAGATTTTTCCATATTGTGGAGCCAGTCCCATTCTAGAAAAGGAGTTTTGAGGGGTTGGGCCAGAGCATCCCACTCGGGTTTGGGGACTTCTGCAATTTTACTTATCCAGGCTATAGAATATTGAGGTTTAGGCTGTTGGATCATTTTTCACTCTTATTGGCATATCTGATATCTAAGTTAATCTATTATTTGCTGAGTTGAGGTTTTCAGTCAAAAGTCAAATATTTAAAGTCAAAAGTTAATGAAAGGTTTCTCAGTTGGTTTCTGTTTATTGGTATTGTGGTTCTATGGTTTAGGTAATTTTGAATAGGGAAGAATAATTTGAGGAAATTATTTTACATTTAAAGTTGGTAATTATTTGTGATATTTTTAAGGTAAATTGGTACAACTAAAGTTAATTGATTAACCAAAGCGATCGCTGGAATTTATAAATAAATTGTAGAGCTTGACGGAAGTTCCTAAAGCTATTAACTCAGCACAAAGTTATCGACATAAAAGAGTAGTTTGTTCGCTTTATGTAAAATAGTAAACTGATTTAAAACATAAAAATTAGTATAAAATCTGTACCTTAGTTAAAAATTTATAATATAAAAATTATCTTCAATTATTTTCATTAACCTGGATAAAAAGTCAAATTTTTAGTAAAATATTAAGTATCAATACTTACTAAATTCCTAACTGCTATTGACTACTATAATTTTCTCCTTAGTTTAGTTCTTAGTTTTTACTTTTTGCTTTTTAGTTCTTAGTTTTTACTTTTTACTTTTTAGCCCTTAGTTCTTACTTTTTAATTTTGACTTATTACCTAAAAAATAGTTAATAAATTACTATCCGTAAAACAAGCTATCTAATTCAGAATAATCAGGTAAAGTTGTATCAATAACTAGACCATTTCTTAATACTACTCTATCATGCTGAGACCGTGATAAAAGTTCACTAAAATTCCGACCTTTAAATAGAATTAAATCTGCGGGTAATCCAACTTTAATTATTCCCACATTTGGCAAACCAATTAAATCTCCAGGAGTCTTAGTAACAGCACAAGGCCAATCCCCATAAGGCATATCTAAATGAGCAATTCTCACTGACATATTAAAGACTTCTAAAACATCATGGTCACCAAATCCAAAAAACGGGTCGCGACAATTATCACTGGCAATAGCAACTGAAATTCCCTGTTTTTTTAATTCATGTAATAAAGTCACACCCCGCCATCTAGGAGTATAATTTTCTTGGCGATTTTGGAGATAAAGATTACACATTGGCAGACTAACAATACTAATACCAGCTTCCTTAACTAACTTAATAGTTTCTGTTACTTTTTCAGGGGTTTGTACAGCTAAACTACAACAATGTCCGCAGATAATTTTGCCATAAAATTGATGACTAATTGCTTTCTCAGCAACTTTGTGTAAAACCCGGGAATTAGGGTCTCCATTTTCATCAGTATGTAAGTCTAAATCTAATTGACGTTCTTTGGCTATACTAAATAATCTATCTAATTGGTTATCTAAGTCTGAATTTATAAATGGAACCCCTCCTAATATCCCACCAATATCAGCAATTTGATCGGCTAATTTTTCTCCAGCTTCAGTAAGATAATAATCTCCAGTAACCAAAGAAACAGGTTGTAATATTAATCTACTTTCCCACTTTTTTTGTAATGTTTGAAATACTTCCAAACTAATATTTGCCTGTTGTGCAAAACAGTCAAGATGAGTCCGAATAGCTTTTGTGCCATGAGCATAACTGCATTTCAGGCCAAATTCCATTCGACGGTAAATGTCTTCAGCATTCCAATATTTTTCCCCATCCCTAGCACCTGCATCTAAAGCGCCATTAAAACTACCATCTGGGTTAGGCGATCGCTCCCAAATATGGCCTTTATCTAAATGGGTATGCATATCTACAAAACATGGCCACACCATACCACCTTTGAGGTCAACTCTAGGAATGTCCCCATTGTTCAGAGAAGGCAAGTCGGCTAACGAGTGGACAATTTGTGTTATGACTCCCTCTTTAATTTCTATATCTACTAAAGACAAACCAACTCTTGTTTGATCTGATATCTCTAATTCTCTTTCTATGAGACATGCAGGTACATGAGCATTTTTTAGCCAATAGTTAGAAGTCTCAGGCATGACTGAAAATTGTTGATGGTTCATAAAATATATAGAGAATTTTGACTTTTGACCTTTTAATATTAACTTTTGACGGCCCATAGGGCTATATCTACGTGGCACAATAATGTAGAGAAAATTATCGGTTAAAGGATTAAGTTCAATGATAACTGAATCTAGATTACAATCTGCATTAAAAAATGGCCAAGCTCTCAAAGTGATTAGTGGTTTGACTAATTTTGACAGAGATAGAGTCGCCGCAACGGTTAAAGCGGCAACTTTAGGTGGAGCAACCTTCCTTGATATTGCAGCGGATCCTAATTTAGTAGAGATGGCGCGGAGTTTAACTAACTTGCCTATCTGTGTCTCTGCTATTGAAGCTGCTAAATTTGTGCCAGCAGTAAAAGCAGGTGCTGACTTAATTGAAATTGGTAACTATGAGGCATTCTACGCTCAAGGAATGCGCTTTGAGGCAGAAGAAGTTTTGCGGTTAACTCAAGAAACTCGCGATCTGTTACCTAATATTACTCTTTCTGTAACTGTTCCCCATATTTTAGAGCTAGATCGGCAAGTACAACTGGCTACTGAGTTAGTAAAAGCGGGTGCTGATATTATTCAAACTGAAGGTGCTGTCAGTGCTCAACCTATTCACCCTGGAACATTAGGTTTAATTGAAAAAGCTGCCCCTACTTTGGCAGCAGCTTATGAAATTTCTCGGGCTGTAGATATACCTGTATTGTGTGCTTCTGGTATTTCTAATGTGACTGCACCATTAGCTATTGCTGCTGGTGCTGCTGGCGTTGGTGTGGGTTCTGCTATTAACCGCCTGAATGATGAAGTAGCGATGATAGCGGCAGTTCGTAGTTTGGTGGAAGCTTTGGCAAATGTTAGTCATATAAAAGTGGGTTCAATGTCTATTTAATTAGCTTTACTTGGAGAGTTTTTAAGTTAATGAACCACGTTAAAAAGTGATAACTCAGTAGGGATGTTCTATGGAACTTCCCTACTTAAATGAAAACCCTTCATGGTACAGATTTAGGAACTACTTTTAACTTTTAACTTTATATTATGGTTAGGACGATTATAAATGCTCAAACTGATTCAGGGACTACGTTTGATTTTTTTAACTGTACATATTTTTTTAGTTTGAAATAAAAATAGTTAACTTTTATTTAACTGTCAAGTCTTCTACACTAATAGACATTTCTGATTAGCCATAATACTTCTTCAGCAAACCCTAAGTGTTAATTTATAGAGGGTTTTTATCTCACGCTCGTTGCTTATTGTCAATCATCGACAAAATATAAAAATATTTATTAATAAATAAACATTTCCCTAGATTACAATATACGATTTGAGTAGTTTATTAGCCATAAAAATTTTTTTTAGGGAGACTATTGTGAGTGATATTTTAGGAGACTTTAGCAACTTTGAACAAGACTTGAGCAACCTAATATTAATTGGTGATAAGCAAGAAAATTTCGATGATGGGCAGAGATGGACTAGTGGCATTGAGCCAACTGGGAATAATTCTAAACTAAAAGTCGAAGAATTCAATACAGGTGGCGATGAACCATCACAGCCCCTTCAGGGACAAAAATTCTTTGATTTAGGTGAACTTAACCATTTATCTGCCTCAAATTCTCCACCGGGGAAGAAAGACCCACTAGTAGGTGAGGACAATGAAGCAGTTGTCAAAAAAAGTGACAATTTAATAAATCCAAATCCAATTAACCGTCGAAGCGGTAACAGTAGGAATAGGGCTGATAATATTGGAACTCTCAGCAGCAGTAGTAGTTTCACTGGTTTTGTTGGAACAACAGATACCAACGACTATTATCGCTTTTATCTGAGTGGGGAAAGGGAGTTTAACCTCACTCTCAACGGCTTAAGCGGTGATGCGGACGTACGATTACTCAATAGTAGTGGTGGTACTATTAGTAGTTCTACCAAGGGTGGTAGTAGTTCCGAGAGCATCAGTGAAACTCTCAATTCGGGTACATATTATATTAGGGTTTATCCAATGAGTGGGGTGAATACTAATTACAATCTCAATATAGAAGCAACTTCATCTTCATCTGATGAAGAGGTAAATATTACTTCCCCAAGCAGCAGTACCAGTATTGAACCGGGAGAAAGGTATAATATTCGCTGGACCGACAACTTTAGGGATAATGTCAAACTGGAATTGTACAAAGGAAGTTCCCGGCAACAAACAATTGCTCGTTCCACCTCCAGCGATGGCAGTTACTCTTGGAGGGCGCCCACATCTTTAAGCAGCGGTACTAATTACAGAATCAAGATTCGCAATGTGAACGATAGTAGTGTTTACGACTATAGTAGTTATTTCACTATTAAACCAGATGAAGAGGTAAATATTACTTCCCCAAGCAGCAGTACCAGTATTGAACCGGGAGAAAGGTATAATATTCGCTGGACCGACAACTTTAGGGATAATGTCAAACTGGAATTGTACAAAGGAAGTTCCCGGCAACAAACAATTGCTCGTTCCACCTCCAGCGATGGCAGTTACTCTTGGAGGGTGCCTACATCTTTAAGCAGCGGTACTAATTACAATATCAAAATTCGCAATGTGAACGATAGTAGTGTTGACGACTACAGTAATAGTTTCACTATCCAAAGCACAACATGGCCTCCAAGCGTTACCAAGGATTTGAAAACCTATACTGGTCGAGAAGAGTACAGTGGCTATGTAGGCAACGATGACTACTACAAATTTTCTGTTGACTCCCCTGGATACCTACAATTTGCACTGCGGGGAATGAGTGCAGATGCTAACTTGCAATTGTTGAATTCTAGCGGTAAAGTCTTAGAAAGTTCCAGCAAATCAGGCAATAGTGATGAATATGCAAATGAAAACCTCGGCATTGGCACTTATTATATGCGGGTATACGGCCATAATGGTGCCGATACCAACTATCGCTTAGTACTGAACCTCGACAAAGCAAAAAATGACAGGAGTAATGCTCGTTGGCTCGGTGAGCTAGCAGGACAGCGTAAAGAATACAAGGACTTTATAGGAACCAGCTCAGGGGATCAGTATGATTACTATAAATTTACTGTACAAGAACCTCGTTTCTTGGAATATGCGCTTCGAGACTTGACAGCTCCTGCTGACATCGATATACTCAATTCCAGTGGCGCTCGAATTACTCCTAAAGAAAATGATAAAGATAATCATCGATATAACCTGCACGAAACTATGGGGTTACAAGCTGGTACGTATTACGCGAGAGTTACGGCACCAACTGACTCTAGTCAGCAAACTAACTATAAATTAGTGCTGAATCTTAAAGGTGAGTATAAGCCCTTACACTCTAACCCAACAGAATCTAACCCCCTGAAGGGATTCCAATCTCCTGTCAGAGGTGAGAGATGGTATGTTTCACAGTCACCTGGTGGCAGTTATAGTCATACTGGCAATTTGCGTTACGCTATAGATATCAGTATTCCAGGCTGGGATGATTTTGGTGAACCAATATATGCCATGCGTTCAGGAACTGTTAAAAAAGTGGTCGATGATCATCCAGATATCGCCGATTCTAAGCGAAATAACTTAGTGGAAATCCAACACGAAAATGGCTATGTTGCTAGGTATTGGCATCTTCAGCAATATTCTAATTCAGATGCAGGGTTACAAGTCGGTCAAAAGGTGGATGCAGGTCAAATGATAGGTCGAGTAGGAAACTCTGGTTTCAGTACTGGTCCTCATTTGCATGTCGATGTTGTAGATTCTAGCTTGATAACAAGGCCATTTGAGATAGAAGGAATTTTTGATTACTAAACTCGAAGATGACACTTTTGTCGGTCGAATTCCATGCTGCAAAGGTGTTGTCGCATTTGTCTCCACACTGCGCCATTGCGAGAACAGGTGATGACGATTCGATAAATTGAGGAAATTATTGCTCGTCCTATATCCCTTGATGAATGGTTGACTTTATAGTTCCCCCAAAGCGATCGCTCTTCCCAAGCCAATCATGTTTAAGGAGCGATCGCCTTTTTCCCTCTTGGAGATTTATAGTTATTTTAATTTAGATTGAGACAAGTTTTTTATTGCTATAACTAAGTTTCAGCAGAAAAATTTTTCCCTTCTTATTTGAAATGACTATAGCATTCATATCATATCCGGATGAACGAGGGTGATTATTCTTTCCCAAACCAAAAGTGATTTCCCCACTAACAAACCATTCAGAGCCAAACCCTCATAACTCATTACTCACTTAATACAACTAAAGTTTTGACTACAAACAAGCGATCGCTATTTTATCTCCCAGAAAGCGATCGCCTAATTTTTATAAATTAACTCCAAAGCTTTAAGTCTGCTTCGTACTCATTTTCCAGCCACAAAAATTGAGCCTCATCATAATTATCTTTCTTAAGGATGAGACCATAGCCTTCAGCAGGCTCAAACCTTCCGTCTGAAGTTCCGAGCCACAAAAACAGATACAGAAGAGAACAAGCAGGATCTATCCATACCTCCCTAAATTGCAAAGTTTGATCAGCGATCACCTTTCTCAAATATAGAAAAGCCCATCACTCTTTATTGTCAATCTTTATGATTGATTTTTCGTAATTATTTCAGATATTTCCACTATAATTAGTCCTTTTGCATAAGTCCTAATTAAAAAAAAAAATTTAATACCATAATTTAATAATCTTACCACAAAACTTTAACTTTTTTTTATAAATCATTTATAAATCACTATTTATACACCACTATCCCTAATTCAACAACCGAATTTGAGCCAAAACAAATACAGCAGGAACCACACGACCATAATTTGTAGCGATCGCTCTCCAACCCAAATCAGCCAAAAACCAAGTCCACAACATCGGACCTAAAATCCCTAAAGCCGTCCGTAGCGCCCCATAACGAGCCGTACTAATAGCCATCCCTCGATTAGCCATTTGCATAGCGACATGACCTTGAAACTGAGTTACTCCTGCTGCTCCCCCCCTAACTAACGCTGCTTTTGCCATTTGATATTTAGCAAAATGAATCGCGAATTGACGAGCTAACTGCTTCAGTAATATTGGCTTCAACACCGAAGTTACAGCACAAGCAATGCCACCTTTAAATAATAAACTTAGTGGATTATTTTGTATTAATTTTGGTAGAGGCTGAGGAAAGTTACACTGAGCCAGAGAACTTTGTATATTTTTCCTTAACACATTCCGTTCCGATCTCGGCAAACGCTTCCAGGTTCTGCCTAAAACATTGAGAAATACCTCTGCTTCTAAATCTGTAGTCGAAAGTTTTTGAGAATAGGGAATCTTTAGATAATCACATACCTTGATTAAAACCTGCCGATAAGTTACCTTCTGGGTCTTTCCCCGTAATACCGTCATACCATCCGCTGCCAGATAACGAAACCTCTGGTCTAATGCATCTAACCAAACATGGCGATCGCGACTTTGTACATCTATTGGTAGAGGAGTCTGGAAATAATCCAAAGGATTGATCCCGCGCCCAAACAAAAGCTCTGTTAACTGCTGTAACTCCTCTTCTGTTGCCAATTCCAGTACTGCTCTTAGTTCATTCAATTTATTATGTCCTCCAGGCCTATAAAGCACTATGATCATAAGATTTTAAATAGGCCAATTACAAAATTAAGCTTATAAGCTTAAATGATTTATTATTATAACATAAAATATCTATTCTAATCTTAAAAATATATGAACAAATCACAAAAATTTGATATTGCTGTTATTGGTGCAGGTATAGCCGGTTTAGTCTGCGCCCAAGAACTACAGCAGGCTGGTTATTCAGTGCTAGTCCTAGAAAAATCTAGGGGAGTCGGGGGTCGCATGGCAACTCGCCGAGTTTTAGGAAGTCGCGCTGATCATGGAGTACGTTACCTCGAGCCTACAAATAAATTTTTGCAACAATTAATTAATAATCTCGAAATTCAAAAAAATAGCCCTGATGCCGAACCTATTCTCCGACTTTGGACAGATAAAATTTATCAGTTAACTCAACCCCAGAAACCACTATTTCCCATTGCCAAAAATTGCTATGTTGCACCCCAGGGAATGAACTCTGTCGGCAAATTTCTCGCCCAAAATTTAGATATTTGGTTTAGTCGGCGAGTACAAACTATACAACCAATAGCAGAAAAAAATTGGTGCCTGAAGTTAGAAATTACTAATGATGCTGCTACAGAAAAACCTACAGAAGTAATCGCAAAAGCCATAGTTTTAGCTATTCCTGCACCTCAAGCTTTAATGATTTTAGAAAAACCTGTTGCTGAAATACAACCCGAATTTATTCAGCGTCTGGGTTTTGTAGAATATGATCCTTGCATTACCGTGATGGCAGGATATTCTCCAGCATTACAAAAAAAATTACCAGAATGGCAAGCGATCGTTCTCCCAAATGATGAATATCTCGACTGGATAGGTCTTGATAGTAGCAAAAGACCTTATCCTACTCAGCCTATATTTGTGATTCAAAGTAGCGCCAAGTTTGCTACGACCCACCTTGACTCCCCAGACTTACAACCATTAGGGAAAGAATTATTAGAATATACAGCACAACAATTATTACCATGGTTAAGTAGCCCAGAATGGTTGCAAGTTCACCGATGGCGTTATGCTTTCTGTCGTCAACCTTTAGATGTTGCTTGTTTGACTACAAAATTACCGTTGCCATTACTGGGTGCTGGTGACTGGTGTGGTGGGAATAATATTGAGAGTGCTTTTGCCTCTGGGTTGGCTGCAGCAAATTCCTTGAGTCAGCTAATTGCGAATAGCTGAATGTTTAACCAATAATTAACTCAGATCGCGCTTTTTCTGTACCAATAGCTACAGCTAACGGTAAATAATATTGCAATGGTTCTGATCAAAATTGAATTGTTAGAATTGCTGGCAAATAATTAAAAATTTCCAGGCTCTCAACTATAGTTAAATTAAAGTTTTTTTTCAAACTCTTCTATAGTGAGTTAACCTTAAAGTATTGGTTAAAAATTTTGAGATATTTCCTATTAGTTATTATTTCAAAGTACCTCCTACTTCAATAGGAGGATTTAAATACTTAATTTGCTTTTTTTATCATCTTTAAAGGGAAAGCTTAAGACCTTATTTTATAGTCAGTACTCGCCAGACAATAAAACCTGCAAATAAAACATAACCTACTACCCCTACCCAGTCTTGCCAACTTCCTGATAATTGAGTTTCCATTGTTTAACTTAATTGTTGATTTTTTCTGAGATTATCATACAGCAGTTTGCAACTTGATTAAGTATAAAACTCTAAGTTTTAGGCAATAGTTAACTAGAATAGGCAATAGTGATGGCTAATAATTAGTATTAGGGAAAAGGTGATACCAAAGTTACAGAATACTTCTGGTACCTTTTACCCTTACTATGTTAGGGATACCAACTGGGGAGTAAGGAGAAATAAAACCTTTAGCTTTGCTATAGGTGAAGTAACTAAATAATAACTAATTAGCCAAAACCATTACTTACTATCTCCTTCCTTTTCACTTAAAAATTATACAATTTATCCCACAATTCCCTAAACTTTGTATCTAAATATTAGGAAATTTTATTCCTTTTTTAAGATAAACTGATTTTGATGAACTCCTTCAACAGTAACCAATCCTGTAGCGATAAATTCATTCACCGCTTTTCTAATTGGAAAATTTTCTTTTTCACGCCAATTATAATCGTCCCCTGCAATCAACCCACCTCGTTTTACCTTATCAAAACATAACTCTAAATCTTGCTTGACAAATTCATAACTATGATTCCCATCAATATAAATCCAGTCTAAATAATTATTTTCCAAATTAGGCAGAACATTACTGGAAAAATCGCGATGAATAATTACGTTTTTCCCCTCTGTTTTTTGTACAACTAATTGATAAATATTGTCTATATCTTCCTGGCTTTTAACTACTTTTCCACCATAAAGTCTATTCGGGTATTCTTCTTGAAATAGCCAAGGATCGATTAAGTGTAATTTTTCTGGTTGGACCATATTTAAAATTTTTGACTAAAAAGACCTTTCCCAACACCAATTTCTGCACAAATAGAGTTTTTCGGCATTTTTTTTAATAAAAAATTTCTCCTCTGGAGACTAGGTTTAACTTTTTTCATTTTGTGACCTCTTGCTTAATTTTTTTTATTATATCAATTAGATAAATATTTGCCACAAATTATTTTCCACAAACCTTATATTTTCTATTCTCTATAGCCAGAGTTTTGTAAATTATTTTACCTAAATCACTATTAATAGTTATGACTTTTTAGATAAAAAAAAGTAATCTAATAACTATCTTTTTTGTCTACCTCATGACCCATAAATAATTAAGATAAAATATTCTATAATACTTATTCTATAGTTGGGAGAGATAGGCAAATATGAAATTGAATATTTAGATATAGATAAAGTTATAAAAATATATTATATAAAACATATTATATAGCCGTATTTACCTGTAAGTAAATATATGAGTTTTAATAATTACAGAAGCTTTCCGTCACGGTAGATCGCAGCAAATAATTTATGGCTATTTACCCCTAAATAGTTTTGGTTTTGACTACATAATTTATCAATCTCAAAACCGCTATCATGATAGGTAACTAAAAAAAATTGAACCATAATAATTGAATAATTGAATGTTTTAATTATTCAATCATTCAAAACCTGTAAAATATTTCCCACTGCTACCACTCCATCACTCTCAACAGTTGCTAATACTCCTGTGTAAGAGTGACCATATTTTTCTTTCAACACCGACAATAATGGAACATCTCGATCGCCTGTTTCTGGGTCAACCTCAATATTCATACACCGCCCAATTTTAGCAGTAACAGTAATTTGAGCATCACCCAAAGATAACTGTTTCCCCACCAAATCAAATTCTGACCAAGCATCTATTCCTGTCACAACTATATTAGGGCGAAACCTCCGCACGTCTAATATTTGACCAGTCTTTTCTCCCAAATCATCCATTGTTGCTTGACTAATAATAGAAATATGTACGGGTTCCCGGTCAGGATAACGACTGGTTTTCCCATTTCCCACTAACTGCAGAGGTGCTTTTTGAGGATGACGCCCTCCTTTATTGGGTTCTAGAGTAGTCAAATAATTTGTAAAAAAACCACTAAGGCGATCGCGCCCTTCAGATAAACTTGTATTTTCCCTGACCAACTCAACCCCTTGCCGTCCCACAGTTAAAAATTCTGTTTCCTCATCAAAATTACAATCTAAAGCCGCTAAACCAGGCCAGTCATTCTGCACAGCAAAATGCTTTTTACTCATCCAAGGTACAACTTTAGGTTGCTTGGGTTTCTCAGAGTCCAGAAACATCAGAGCAAATGCGCGATCGCCTTGAATGCCATGACCTGCAGTTAGGGAAAGATGCTGACAAACTTGAGGAGTTAACCCCTTAACTGGATGAATAAATAACTGTTTGACTGTTGCTATTTTCATGTTATTATATAGTATTGGTTTAATAACTCATAAAAAAGTTTTTATTTTTAGTATTGTTCCAGTAACAAAAAAGATAGATTTTTAACTTACTAGAGCAATACTACCAGCTTTAATTATAACTACTTAACCAGACATTTATATTAGCAAGACTTACGCAGAACTAACATATCTAGTAGAGTCTTTCTGACACTTGCCCTCTAAAGATAGAATATTATCAAAGTTAAAGGTAAGATTTTAAAATTCAAAGCTTCGACGTCCTCAGTAGTTGTCAGAAATTATTTTACATTTTAGTTAATAGTCAGTAGTATAGCCTAAGTTGATGCAATTAGTATAACTTTAAAAAAATTGAACTATCATTCTGACTATTATTTACACAAAGAGTGGAAATTAACTAAGCTAGGAATATTAATTTTCCCTTTATTACCAACTTTTGGTATATTAACTCTAATTTTTGCAATTATTAGCACTTTCATACAAAAATGGCGCAGCATTATTAGCAGTTTCCACAATATAGCTTTAGCTTGTCTAGGCCTTTGGTTAGCGATCGCTTCTTTTTTGGCTTGGAGTCCCCAGGAAGCCTGGCTGGGGTTAGCTAATTTATTACCTTTTTTCCTGGCGTTTGCTGCTTTTAGTACCTTAATTCAAACTCCATCCCAACTACGACAGCTTTCTTGGATAATTGTAATTTCTTCAGTACCTGTTACAATTCTAGGTTTCGGGCAATTATTTTTCGGTTGGTCTGGTCTGCTAAATTTACAGGTTATTTTGGGTTGGATGCTGGCACCGCAAGGTAACCCTCCCGGAAGAATGGCTTCAGTATTTATGTACGCTAATATCTTGGCAATTTATCTGACTGTTGTACTTATTTTAGGGTTGGGGTTGTGGATTGAAAAATGGAAAAATTTATTTGCCAATAGGGAACAGTCCTACCAGCCGCAGTCCTTGATAGAAGACAAGCGATCGCTACAGGAACTTCCCGTCAAGGAAACTTCCCCAACTCCAGACAGGCAGACCCCATCAACAGATTACAATTTACCATCAACAGCAAGTTTTTTCAGAAGTAATGGTCTGATCAATCTTTTTCAGATCAACTCTGGTCAAAAGTTTGTTTTTTTAACAGCTGTTATCATTGCTAATACCCTGGCTTTAATCTTAACGCATTCACGCAATGCTTGGGGATTAATTGTATTTGCTGGCCTGGCTTATGCTATTTATCTGGGTTGGCACTGGTTGGTAGCATTGGTTATGGCGGCGGTGGCAACTGTTTTCGGAGCCGCTTTTGCTCCTACACCTTTGAATAAATGGTTACAAGTAATAGTTCCTGAATATTTTTGGGCGCGACTCACAGATCGGAATTTTGACCGACCTGTAGCCATTTTACGAAGCACTCAATGGCAATTTGCGTGGAATTTGACCAAGAAAAAGCCTTGGAGTGGTTGGGGGTTGCGGAATTTCACCCCTTTATATGAAGCACAGATGCAAACATGGGTTGGTCATCCTCATAATTTGTTCTTGATGCTGACAGCAGAAACTGGAATTCCTGCTACTTTATTTTTCTTTGTTTGGGTAGGTTCGATATTGGGAAAGACAGTATGGTTATTAATTAATTGGTATTCTGTTAATTCTAGAAAAAACCGTTTAATTGTTTTTAGTTATTTGGTAGCTTTTAGTGCCTGCACTATATTTAATATGTTTGATGTGAGTTTGTTTGATTTACGAGTTAATACTATTGGATGGTTACTTTTAGCTGCAATTTCTGGAAGTCAAAAGTTAAAAGTCATGGATTAAGATTTTTAAAGCCTCAAACTTTCTTACCTTCAGCATAGGGATAAATATCTCCTGTCTCTTGTGTTGCCCTCTCCATTCTATTTTTATCAGGACTTACGCAGAAACAACATATATCCTAGAGTTTAATCTATATTAACCTCTACAGATAGGGTATTATCTACGAGGTGTGGTAAGTCCTATCTATATTTGGCGTAAGTCCTCTTACCAAGAAATATTTTCAATCAATTTTCAATACCCAATACAAAAAGCCAAGCCTGGGGATGAATAAGAAATTTCTTAGAGACTGTTTGTAAAAAAAAGCTAAAGATTATTATAAAAAAGTGTTGAAGGTAGGAAAATATAAAAACGATTCTCAATCTCAAATAAATTTTGTAAAAAGTCGTGAAAATCTTTCCCTAGCGGTCAGGCGCGATCGCGAGTGGAACTACTCGAATCTCTGTTACCGAAACCTCTCTCAACGAGGACCCAAACCAAATGCTAATCTCACAGAAGTAGTAAATGGTATATTCTATATAATTTATTCTGGTTGTCATTGGCGTTCTTTGCCTCAGGGACTAACACCTTGGCAAACTGTGTTAACAAAATTTTGTAAATCGCAACGACATAGTGTTTGGCAAGAAATTAATCATACTCTACGGCGAGAGACAAGAGTCCAAGAAGTAGGACACCCAGAACCGACTGCAGCAGTTGTTGATTCTCATAGGGTAAAAATAACAGCAAAAAGGGGGAGGTATATGGCTATGATGGTGGTAAAAAAGTAAAAGGTTGTAAGCGTCATATCTTGGTTGATACTCAAGGAATACTAATAGGAGTAGTGGTAAGTAAGGCAGATATGGGAGAAAGCTTAGGGGCTAGAGCGCAAGTTTAGGAACAGAGTGAAAATATTCCAGAAGGACGAATTATTTTGGATCGAATTCAGTTGAAAACTTAAATTTTGTACACCAAGAAAATAGCCTAAATTATCAGACAAATTGAATTAATTTTCCCAGTAGCTAAATTTTACTATTGCCGGATAATTCGTGTTTTTTATTAAGTTTAAAAGATTCTAATTTTGTAGCAATAGCAAAATAACTTAAGAACATTATTTCATGTGGAATGAGCATAAAAATATTTTTCTCTTTCCCATAATAAATAAACTGATGAATGATATCTGATAACAGGGCAAACACAAATGTGTTGCCCTAATATTTGATTTTATTCTTCACTCATAATCTTAGGAACTTTAAAAAAGTCACCATTTTGTTCTGGAGCACAAGAGAGAATATCTTCTCGGTAAGGAAAAGGTTCCAAACTATCCTTACGAGTAACATTATTAACATCAATTGCCCGAGTAGTAGGAGGTACAATTTCCGTATCTAACTCACTCAACTGTTCAAAATATTCCAGAATGCTACTTAATTGAGTAGTAAACATTTCTTCCTCTTCCGAGTCAAGCTCTAACCTAGCTAAATGTGCAACTTTGCGCACTTGTTCATTATCTATAATCATCACTAATTTTTCCTGTTTTCTTAACTTAAAAATTAACTAAAATTAGAAAAATACCTCTTTATTTGAACGCCCAGTAGTTTTCAACCAATTTTGAGCTTCAATATAATTATTAGGAGCTAAACTAATTGCCTGTTTCCAATATTCTGCAGCTTGATCAAAATAACTATTTGCATCTCTTGAATTACCTGTTTCTTTTGCCTTTTCTCCTCTATAGTGAAAAATCACAGCAATATTATTTAAAGCTTGAGGCATTCTGGGATTATTTTCTAAAGCTTGGTGATAATATTCTAATGCCTGATCGTGTTCCCCATTACTAGCATGAATTAAGCCTATATTATAAAGAATATAACTCCGGTCATTAGGGTCATCTTCTAAGTTTAAAGCTTCATAGTAATTTTCCAAAGCTTCAGCATATTCTCCATCAGCTTGTGCAGACATTCCATCACGATAATAGGCAAAAGCCTCTTTCGCCTGATTATTTGTTGGTAGTAGCTTCAAAATTAAATCTGCCATAACCGTAAATGACTTATCAATGAAGTTATCATTACGTTGAGTTCTGGGCATATTACAAATATATATTTTCAGGTACATAGACTAGAGTAGAACAATTTTGAGCAGTATGTGTAACTTCTCATAAATATCAGCCTAAAATTTATCTAATCTTTAGATCACAAATTATTTTTTACATTCTATTCTATATGAGAATTATTAAAACTTATGCAAAACTTAATATCATTCAAATTATTTATAATCTAGAATATAGGAAATAATAAAATAGAACTTACCCAAAAGATAAGATAATCATAGTTATAAATAACTCCTGTATAATTAATTTTAGGCAGGCATCAAAGGCAAAAAAAATCAAAAAATAATTATTATGGAAATTAGAAAAACTCGAATATTTTCAATTTTACTATGTAGCGATATGCTTTGGAGTGCTACTTAGGAATAAAAATTAAATAAGAGCCAAAAATGAATATAGTAATGATAGGTTGATTGTTATACGATTTTAACTTCTAATTATATTAATTCTATGAATCCCTATCCTAAAAAAGTATAGCTAAAAATGAAAAAAACTCTATAAATCATTATCGGAAAAAAAGTGTCGTCGCTATGCTCGGATAGAAGCCCTCAAACTGTTATAGAGAGGCATAAATTATATTAGCCTACTATTTGGATGTAATTACTATATAATTCGATTGGGAAAAGATGAACTTGATAATTCTTCAGCAATGAGCATTAGGTTCGTTTCCAGTGGAGGAGGACGAAAATAAACGATATTAAGCATAGAAGGATTTAATGAAGCATTTTTAAAATTCATTGCCGAATATACTGCTGGTTCACCAACAAATGAACAACTCAAATAGACAAATCTAACTCGACTCTACAGTAATCATTAAAATATTAATATCTTGCCACTGACTACGGTCTAAAATTAATACTAATTCTGAAGTAAAGCAGAATAAATTTTTGATCATAGTTTTAACTAAAGGAAACCAGAATAAAGGTCTGCTAAACTCATTTAAAATCAAAAATATTTGTATGTTTTTTCCTGAGTTTATAATTTTATTAGCAGGAGAAAATAAATACTTAATTTTTATATTTGTACAGTTTTATATACTGATACTCACATATAATAATATTTGTAATGTTACTATTTAAGATGGACTCAATATTGGCTTTATATGGTTTTGATAAAAGCCTAATATATTCACTTTTATTAATTTTTATTTGTAATTTCCACCATTTTTTATTATGTTTTCAAAAAACTTTTGAAATGAATAAATAATAAATTCAAAATATCGCATCAGCAACTTTTTTCACATTTAAATTAATGAAAAAAAATGAATCAATTTTCTCTATATTATTAACCATTATACTATCTAATAAAAACGGTTTTATCAAAGATTTTTTCATAGAATTTGATTACATATAATATTGTCATTATTTAATAAGTAGTCAGAAAATTATACTATTACAAATCTGGCGACTCATCTTCAACAAGTCAGTCACGATCAGATTAATCCTGGTTGAAAAAATCTTGAATTAAGGACTGAGTTTTTATGGAAAAATGTCAAAGAAGAAATTCAAACTACTAGGGATGAATATTTAATTTTTGACGATACAGTGATGAATAAAAAACATTATATTTAGTGACTAATGACTTGAAGTAATTCTCTACAAATGATGTATAATATGAGTTACAAACTAGATAGAAAATATAATATTTTTACAGGTAAATCAAGCAATTAAAAGACTTGAGGAGTGACAATGTCGTAGAGCTAGAATTCAAAAAAACCATATTGCTTGTGCCATGATAGTTGGGAATTATTTAAAAACTAAAGCTAGGAAAATGGGGAAAACTATTGACCAAATCAAAAATGAATTATTATCAAATTATTTAATAAATGAAATTAAATATCCAGCAATAAAATTCCAAATAATTTAAATTTTATAGTGGATAAATGAAGTATAAAATCAACTGTTTTTAGGGATATTTTATTAAGATAAAAATTGGAAGCGATCGCTACAATATCTAGTCTGATCCCATGTCATAAATTATGGATATTATTTAATTCTTGTTCCTTACTACCTTCGGCCATAGTTGGGTGGCAGCTACTAGTATAAAACTAATAATTTTTACTAATCTATTTACCGTGTAAATATCATTGAGTTTACCACCAAGCTCTTTTATATCCTCTAGGGAGACTATTTCAACTCTCATCTTTTTCTCGGCACACCTTTCCCTAGCTTTTGAAGAAGTATCAGAACCAGACAAGCCCTTAATTGAATCGAATAATTGCCAGCTTGGCAGTAGTGCAAACCATTGTGTTTTTCATATTATATTTTGGTATTTTATTACTATTCTAACTAATACTTATATTCACAATCTCTTAAATATTTTGCCCATACATAACCCTCTATTGGCCGAATAATTCTTGTCCAATTTTCACCCTCACTACCATCAGTAACTCCAAGAGCAACTACTCCACCATTTTCCAGGGTGCCAATTACTTTGCCATTTGGTCTTTCTCGTACATTCAGAGGTGAGTCAGTTGGGTCTGATATTGTACAATAACCAACAGGAGTTTGAGCTATTTGATATTTTGGAATTGGCACAATTTTTGTTTTGGAAGTAACAGCTAGGACAACTGTATTAAACCCTAATAAGCATAGAAAAGCGCAAATAGTATTTATTAGATATTTTTTCGATTTATTCATATTTCGTTTCCTCGTTCAGATTGATTATAAAATATAATTATACCCTCAGTATTTCCATTATTTATTCTGCTCAAATAGCCCTCAGTAGAGAGCGAGCAACAAAAAGAATTATATGATTCTCTAAAAATTACCTTGACTTTACAAAATCAATTTCAGTTTAGCTTTTATTGTCAATTAATTATATACTGGAATCTAGACTAAATTTTAGGGTATTCAAATAATCTGTTCAGAAAGCTTTGAATACTTGGAACTTAGAACCCTTAGCTAATATTAAGCGGGGCAGATATTTTCGTAATTAATTGATGATTTTTCTTTTTTGGCGAGTTTGGGTATTGTAAGTTTATTCAAACTATTTAAAACGTTTTTCAAAGGCACAATTATCCTATAGGAAAAGCTGTAGATAATTGATTTAAAATTCCTGAAAATGCTGCAAAATAAATATTTGCCAATAAAGTCATGCTTCTATCACTTTAGTCTTCCATGTGCAAGTTTATAACAACCAATAATAAAGTCTAAATCCCAGTTATATAAGCAGTTACACAACATTAATTATACATCTATAAAAGCTGAATTCTTTACATTATAAAGATATCAGATAATTTGAATAGGTAAATAATTTTGTAATGGTATTTAGTCAACAATGGAATGCCAGAGTTAATCATATCAAAACTGATATTTATGAATAACAACATAACAGAAAAAACAACTCCAGAGTCAAATCAAATTACAAACATTTTAGTTTTAGGTGCAACAGGGGGAGTAGGTCAAATCGTAGTTGCCAAATTAATCACCCAAAATTATCAAGTTATTGCCATAGTTAGAAATATGGAAAAAGCTCAAAAATTATTTGGTAATTCAGCAAATATTAAAATTTTGCCAGGAGATGTTCGTGAAAAAAAACCTCTAGAAAAATCTCTAGCAAATCAACAAATAGATGCCGCTATTTCTTGTGTCGGAACTACAGCTTTTCCTTCAACTAGATGGTGGGGGGGTAACACACCGGAAAATATTGATTATTTAGGTAATCAAAATTTAATTAATGTAATGCCTAATAATTTAAAAAGATTTATTTTAGTTTCTTCCGTAGGTGTTGAACATCCTGAAGAATTTCCTTATAAAATTCTCAATTTATTTAGAGTTTTAGATTATAAATTCAAAGCAGAAAATATCTTAAAGAGTTCTAGTTTACCTTACACAATTATTAGACCAGGTAGACTAACAGATGGTCCTTATACTTCTTACGATTTAAATACATTAATCAAAGCAACAAGTGGAAATCGCAAAAAAATTGTTGTTGGTCAAGGAGATAAATTACTCGGTGAAACCAGTAGAATTATTGTTGCTGAAGCTTGTGTAGAAGCTCTCAAATTAGACTGTACAATTAACCAAACTTTTGAAATAATTAATCAGGTTGGAAAAAACGAAATTTCTGATGATGATAAATCATTATTTTGGCAAACATTATTGACAAAAGCACAAGAAAATAATTCTTGATCATAGTAGGTGGGGTTAAGCAGTAGCGCCACTAAACAAATACAACGTTATTGTTAATGGTGCTTAAAAAATTTTCAATTGAGTTTCCTGAGTTAACCCTACCTAAAAAATGCTACAGAATAAGGAGAGAAGTAGGGAAGGTTAATGATTTTTTCATCACAATTAGGAAATATTTTAGTTTAGTCATTTTTCTTTTTTTTGTTGAGTATTTGTTTTGAGTTTACTCCAATTTAGTTTAGATAAAAGCTTTGTGGAACCATGAAGAATCCTAACTTGTAACTATTGATTTGTGTAAGTTTGAGCTACAAGGTGAAATAAAACAATACATTTTTTATCCCAGTTTTAGTAAGAGCATTAAGCTATTAGCAGTCAGCTCTCAGCTTTTGAATTTATGAACTACTAAGATTACCTGATAACCAATTACATATCCTTTCCTTTCCTTTCATAACATACGAAATGGGTAGCAAACGGAATCCTGTGCAAACATAATTTTTAACTCTTCTTGAAGGGTAATTCCTCCTTCTAGCTGATAGCTGATAAATGGCAGCCAAATGCTTATATACGAGATTTCAAAGGAAACAATTTTTTTATAGGGAGAATAAATTCACCATGCTTGAAAAAGGGAGGCTTGAGACTCTATTTTTTGTCATTAATAATAATCTAATTTTCTTTGATTTAAGCATTTTTTACATGATCATGGAAAATATCTTGAGGAGCTATAAGCTTACTACAACTTTAACACTTGATATTGCACACCTGTTTCAAAAATTCTTACCCCTCCACCTTCAGCAACAGTTTGTTTTAAAACTTCAACATTACTAACAGTAACTCCTGCCAAATAATTAATCCCAAATGCCTTTAACTCTAATAACCAAGGCATACTTGGACCCATCAAAACTAACTGAGAATTTTTTGCCAACTCTACCAACCGCGGAAAAGTTTTATTAGCAATAGAAGTCGCTGTTAAAAAGACCCATTCGGCCTCCGGTAATAAATATTCTGATGCAGTGTCCGGAAAGTCCTCTGCTCCCGGTTGCCGTTCAATGACAGTCATCTCCATTTCATTCTGATAACGAGACAACTTAGGATACCTACCAATAATAGCAACTTTTTTTCCACGGATCATTGGTAAAAAATATTCAAATACTGCCAAATTCCCAGGTCCATAAGGAGATAAGGGTTCTGCTTGAGTCGGAGGTAGCTTTTCCTTTCGCACAGCAGATCTTCGATTTATCTCTGCATTAATAGTTGCCATTCCCACAGTTGCCTCAAAGCTATTCCAAGACCGCAACCATGATGCCAACTCTTTCGCAGGTTTATTTACTAGAGTTCCTGACCAAGGCAATGTGCGCGTAGTTGTACCCGGGCTCATACATAAACCAATACCTTCAGTTTCACATAAAGTCCAGGTTAAACCTATTAATATTTTTTTGATAGGAGTCGTAGTGTTGCCATATTCTAACAATAAATCATATATTTCTTTTGGATGTATGATAGTCATTGCAGTTATTAGTTATAAGTTATTAGTTAGTCTTCTGTAGAGGAACTGGATGAACTCCTCCATAAATTACGTAGAATTACTATATTTAATAGGGTTTAATGGCAGTTAAACTCTACATCTAGTGTATATTTATCTGTGTAGTTAAGTCTTGACCTGATCAGTCTAGTAGACTGACACATATTTAATGGTTTAATAAGTGTAGGTTTGGCAGCATCGAACGTAGCAAGAGCCCGTCAGGGTAACCCAACCACAATAACACTTATATTTATATAAGGCTTACATTTTTATATCTGTTAGTCCGTGAAAGGGAGTTGGATGGCTAAAATTTATAACAGTTTTCACTTTATAACTACAAAACTTTTGCCTGACTCCAAAAGTGCATAAGTGTCTTGAAGCAAAAATATCTGTATTTTGGAATAATGAAAACTGCTATAAGCTGTGAAAGGCATTTAAAAATCTCTCCTAACGCACCATTTTACTTATGTCAGTTTAGTATTATTATATAGGATATTATATAATATATGTCTATAATTCTATATTTAATTTTAAGGATTATTCTTTAAGTGTTTAAGATTATACTTAATTTCAAATCAAAACTCCACTCTTCAATTTGAGATGGGGTATAAGCATTCAATCAGCAGATTTGATATTAGCGTGCCTAATTCTCTAACTTTGAGTAAGTTTACTTGTTATAAATTTTGATATTCAAAACTCATCAATTCAGACTGAGTCATAGTAATAATTAACCATTAAGTTTGCAGGGATTTATACAAAGATTCTAACTTAGCCGAAACATCAGGTGGTTTAGCCGTAAAATGAATATAAAAATTACCATTTTCTGCTTTTTTATCTAAAACTTTGCCATAAACATCCTCACTTTCTTTTCCATCCCAGAAAAAATTAATCTTAATATTAATCAAAGCATGGGGAATATTTTCCCCTGAATTTACTACCTGAATTTCTGCTTCTTTTTTCGACAACTTTACCAAACTTCCACTCTGACCACAAGCACTAACATTTTTGCCATCTAAAACTACATAATGTAAAGAAATTGCTTCTTTTAGAGGCAAATAAATTTCTTCTTCTTTCGGTAAAAATAAATTATATTTACCACCAATACCACCAAGGTCATAAATAGTAATTGGCTTTTTTACTCCTTTTGGCATAACCTCTTTTTTACCATTAATTTTAATTATTGATCCTACTTCATTTAAAGTAGTTTCAGAAATTAAAATTTGCCCCCCAGTAGTATAAGATTCAATTCGATAAGTTAAATTTACTTGATTGCCAACAATACCATATTTTGTCCGTTTCCAGGAACCAATATTACCAACAACAACTTCTCCTGTATTAATCCCAATTCCCATTTCTAAAGGTGTCAAACCCCACTCTTTCATTTGTTTATTTACAGGTTCCATTGCCAACTGCATAGCAATTGCACAAGCAACAGCTCTTGTCGGATCGTCTCCTCTATAAGTAGGAGCACCAAATAAAACTAAAATTCCATCTCCCATAAACTCATCAATAGTTCCCTGATACTCAGTAATTACATCTGCCATATATCCCAAATAAAAGTTAAGAATTTTCACAACTTCTTCTGGTGGCAAACGTTCTGATGTAGCAGTAAAACCTCTGAGATCGGAAGTTAAAATTGTAATTTTACGGCGCTCGCCTCCTAACTTTAACCCTTGCGGACTTTCTAATAAAGTAGCCACTACTTCATCGGTTAAATAACGACCGAAAGTTTTGCGAATATTCTGAGCAGTACGAGCAATATAAGCTGTAATCACAATTGCTGATGTAATCATACCTAAAAACGCAGGAACAACAGGCAACCACCAGTTCCACAAAAAAGCAATATAAGTGCTAGCAAATAAAACTCCACCAGCCACAAAAATCGTAATTACTTTCCAAATAGAAAAATAACTAACACTAACACCAGTTCGCCATTTCCAAGTTGTTGCAGATCCTACTCCAGACCAAAATAAAATCCATATCCATTCGTAGGTATCCCCCCAAATTTTAATCATGGAACGACCATCAATAGCAGAACTAATCAGTTGACTAATTAGATTAGCATGAACTTCAACCCCACTCATAGGTTCTAAACTTCTAATTAAGCTACTACTGTAGGGAGTAGAATGTAAATCATTAAAACTTTGACCCACCGCTCCAATCAAAATAATTCGATCGCGACCCCAGTCAAGAGGTACTCGATCTTTTAAAATATCCATCATGGAAACAGTCTCGAAGGAGCGACTAGGACCACGGTAGTTCAAAATAATTAGAAAACCACCTGCATCTGCCCGTACATAGCCACCATCATCAGCTTCAAATGGTTCTAATACAGCCTTGCCTAACTGATATTTGTCACCCTCAATTTGCTCTGGGCTAATATCAAAACTCTTTAAATACCGCAAAGCAATATGAGAAGCAAAACTTAAGATATTTTGTCTATTTTGAAGGGTCACAAATAAATAAGCCCGTCGAATTTTTTGATCTGAATCTACTTTTAAATCATTAGCACCTGCCCGCTTATTCTCCTCCAAAACAGGTGCTGCTTCTGTAACGTCCGCTTGTCTTTCTCCCACTACCTTTTTAATTCCAACTATATTGGGGGTAGACTTGAATACTTCCACTAATTTCTGATGACCAGGTTCCACAGGTAAATCCCGATAAATATCTAAGCCAATAACTTTTGGCTTCATTGCTTTCAATTTATTCAGCAAGTCCGCATAAACAGCATCAGGAAAAATTGGTTGCCCAATAGCTCTAAGGTCGTCTTCATTAATGCCCACAATAGCAATTCTATTGTCTCGACTTTCCAAAGGCCGCATACGCATATATCCATCATAAGCGCTCCACTCCCAAAACTGTAGTAAGCCCAAAAAACGCAGTAGGATTATTAATCCTGTTATACTGGGTCCAGTTATCCAGACACCATACCATTGATTAAAAAAACAAAGAAACTTACTCCATAACATTCTTGATTAGCACCTTTTAGAAAAAAACAGGTTAATCTTACTAACTTTACTACACAATCAAACTGAGGCTGCCCTGAAAAAATTTAGGGGCAGTCCTGTTCCATCGTAACTAAATTTATTCTTCTACTTGACAGCAAGGTGCAAAAGGCTCAGAAGCAATTTCTTCTAATTCTACTGATCTTAATAGCTCTTCCCACTCTTTAGGGTTAGAAGTACGTAAATCTGCTACAGTTGCGATTGTATCATGCCAAATTTTGGCTTTTGCGTATATTTTTGCTTGTTCAAGGAGAGTGGCATTTTTTAAGCTATTTTCTAACTCTGAACTTATTTCTACTTTTTTGATAGTTCCCTGAACCAAATTGTCAGTACCGCGATCCAAAGGGTCGCAAACTATAGCAAATGTCCAAGTGTATTCTTTGTTTGTTTTCAAAGAAACATTTTCTGGTAGAGTCAGTTTCACAATACCAGAAGTTGTAGAAATATTTAATTCCGTAGAATAGAGACTTTTACCAGATTTGTCTTTAATTTCAAATTCTGCTAACTTGGCTTTGTGTTCAGGAACATACAGAAAAAATTTGGGATTAGTAGATATTGTAGTTCCAGTATTATCTGTTGGCATTAGAGCTATCAATTCCTTCTTTTTCTTCTTTTCTCCTGTAATAGCACGACAATATCCACGAGAACCTCCGCCAGTTGTGCCTGATGATGGGGGTCTTGAAGTATTACCAGTAGGAAACTCTACACTAATTAGCTCTGGGGTTAACTGTGCTTTTGCCAATTGCCAAGCTGAAAAGGTTACAATTATTGGAGATATTACTAAAGCTAAAAGTCCCCAATCCCAATATTTAATATTTGGCTTACCCATAATCACTCATATTTCCTTTAATCAAATAATTTAAGTTTATTAGTCATTCTAACATATCCCTTAATCAGTTAATTATCTATATATATTAAGAGCTCCCATCCATGGTATTTCTCAAGGAAATTTAACTCTCGATAGTGAATAGATGGTCGTATTAAATTAATTACACATTTATATAAGATAAACTATTTGCTTTCCCAAAAGCACAGATAATCAAAATAGGTCAATAATTTTGCTGAGGTACTTATCTTCTCATTTTAGATAAATATTAATTTTTCACAGTTAATAACAGACAACATTTCATCTAAATATCTCCTCTTAATAAGTAGGGATACTCCATTTTTATTCCCTAGTATTGATTGTAAACCAGGGTACACTAAGAATCACTTAGCTTTTATCTTCCCTATTGTCTGTTGGATTCGAAAAAAATTGGATATATGATTGAAATACTAAATAGCTTGTAGGAATTATTATATTAATGAGGTCAAGTATCTTTTTCTCTTTCCTATTCCCTAAAATCCAAAATTTGCATCTCGCCAATTTTTAAATTGCTAATTATTATATAAATAATCAGGCTTTGCTTTCTAGGTTTTTTTTAGGTCTAGGGAGTAGTTAGGTGAAATGAGAAATGCAAAGGAAATAGCCGGATATCTTTGTCCCTTACTGCCCTCTTTTTAGTAAGCCCAAAATACATTCTATGAATGAGCTTTTTGGTACTTTTTTCGACAAAAAAGCCTAAAGCATTGACAAATAAATGCTTTGAGTTAATCAGTAAGTCCTAAGCCCGAGTTTGCTCTTCTTTGTCTTTTTAAGCAGCTAACCTGAATCCTGAAAAGTTAAGCTATAGAAACATTATATGCAATCTCCCCATAGAGGAGAGGGGAATCTATAGAGGAGGTAGTCGGATATATTTGTCCCTTGTGACCCTCTGGGATAAGAAGGCCAAAAATGCTAATTTTTTTAGCTCTGTGGACTAAACACTAGCGACTTTTGTTCGACTCCAAAAAGGTATTAACCAATATCAGTCAATACTTTGATACTTAATCAACAAGCCCTAAGCTTAAAATTTATGTATTAGATTTATGGTCAATAAACTAAGGTAAATAGCTTCCTCTTTCAAGAGGATAAAAAAAAAGAAAATTCTAGATTTTATTGCCTTCCTATTACTGATATTACTGATAACTGATAACTAATAACTGAAATGACAAATCCACAAAATGAAATTACTCAAACTTATGCTCAAGATGATGTTCAACAAATTCTCCAGCTTGCCTTAGTCAATCGTTCTGAAGGAGGAGAATTTACAAAAGTACAACTATTAGAAATTGCTCAAGAGATGGGTGTTTCTCCTGAAGAATTAGCAGTAGCAGAGCAGGAATGGCTTTCCCAACGGGGAGAGTTTCAGGAAAAACAAATTTTTAATCAAGTTCGCCGAGAAAAATTAAAGCAAGGTGCTATTAAATACGGTATTGTTAATTCATTTTTATTATTGCTTAATTTAGTAACTTCTCATACTTTTTCTTGGTCTTTACCAATTTTATTATTGTGGGGATTATGGTTGGCTTTGGATGTTTGGAAAACTTTTCAAATTGAAGGAGAAAACTATGAAAATGCTTTTCAAAGATGGCGTTTAAAGAAACAGTTAGGGCAATCTATTGGTTCTTTAGTTGATAAATTTTTCAAGATTGTAAAATCTTGAATAATAATTAGGATACTTCTATTAAATCCAGTTACTTCATATTTGAAATATTCTACTATTAGCTTTGCTAAAACTATAAGTTTTGTAGGGATTTGGTAACTAAAAAATAAAGTCTCAACCCTTCCCTTTCAAGGTTAGGGAAGAAAGTATTTAAATCCCAATGCTGAGGGATGCTCGGTACTGATAACTAATAACTAATAATTAAAATAACCAAATTCCTACAATATTTAATTCTACTAATAATACTATTAAAGAATTGAGATAAAATCAATAATATTTTGACTATTTTTAGTCAAATTAATGTTAATTATTATTATGTTTACTTATTCCTATAATGATGTACTTTTCTAATTTACTGCTCAGGAAAATGTATATTTTTTTTGACCAATCAATGGTATTAAATGATTTAGTTCAGGCTATTTTATATTTTCATAATCTGGATAAGGTATTATAAATAGTTTATGAATTTTTTTGAAAAAGAAGATATTTTTTTATTATTAATTTAGCTAAATTAATATTATAGTAACGGTGATAAATATTTGCCACAAATACTTATTTTACTACAAATACTTGTATCATTTATATTAGTTAGTAGTTAGTATTTAGTAGAAAGATATGTTATTATCATTTTCTAGCCTGAAACAATTCTATGATAACAAATATACCAATAAAAAAGTACTTTTAGGGAATTTCATTATTGCCCCGATGTCTGCAAAACTATCCCTTTACAATCCAAATTAATTGCCTTAGCTAAAATACATAGTGCTATATATATCTAACTTTAACTATTTTTGCCAACTAAATTATTCAAACATATTCTTTTTTTATCCATGGTTTTATATGAATAAAAAAATCTACATATCAGCAATAAAATAAGCGATTGCTCACCTAAATTATGAAAAAAGCGACCGTGCTAAATTTATCAATAATTTTTTGAAAAATTGAATTGCAAGTATTCAGATATCATCTTTTAAAAAAAATAACTCTCAGATTAACTAATGACATTTTTATTTATAACTTTTAATTTTCTTTAGAGACTAATTCCTCCTGAATTATGTGATCATGAATTAATAACTAATAGCTAACAGCTCTTTATGCAGCACAATCCAATAAATGCTGATATATACCTAACTAAAACCTATCAATTCGTCGCGCTTTATCTGGTAATCTTGCTTCTTTTTGACCGATAATTCTTGCCCTACCATTTAGCAAACCAATAGGAGTATTAAATAACTCCACTAATTCGGCTTTACCTGATATAATTTTCACCGTTGTTAACGGTAATTCTTTTAATAACCATCTGCTCAAACGATACAAATATTCTTTAGTTTTCAACTCTCTCATTAAATCAACACCGTACAGTTCATGCAAATATTTATTTGACTTTCCATACCTGCGCCATTGACTTTGTAAATCCTTCCATGTTGAACGATGTCGATGTCTAACTATCGCATTTTCTACAAATTTAAACTGATAAGATGTTTCTCGTAAAATCCGCCAACAAATATCAGCATCTCCACCTGTTGTTAAGTAAGAACGAAATAATCCTACTTCTAAAAATACTTGCTTTCTAATAGCTAAATTAGCAGTTTGACCATAAGGGCAAAATGGATGAGCTAAAGTATATTTTTGGGAGAGAATCTCTTGTTTATCTGCATATTTTTCTAATAAACTTTTACCAGGCAAAGAAATTACTTCTCCTACTACAATACCAACATTAGGGTCAGAAAATGGCTGAATTAAATTTTCTAACCATTGAGGTTGAGGACGACAGTCAGCATCAGTAAAAGCAATTATTTCGCTATTAGCTGCCCGAATACCAGCATTACGAGCAGCATAAGAACTTTGAATCTGATTTTCTTGCAGTGGGCGAATTGTATTTGCCTTTGACTCTGCTGCTGCTTGAATAATGGAACTACTATGATCGCTACTATTGTTATCTACTAATAAATATTCTACTTGCTCAAGAGTGTAGGTTTGCGATCGTAGACATTCTATCAAGTCTGGTAAATCTTTCTCACCATTATAAATTGGTATAACTACAGAAACCAACATTTTCAGTCTTTCAATTACTAATATAATAAGCAGAAGCTAACTAAAATTAAACTAACTAAGTAAAAAGTTCCTACCACTTGAGTTTCCAACCAACCTGATAGCTCCAAATGATGATGAAAAGGAGCCATTTTAAATAATCGTTTGCCTGCTCCATCATGTTTTTTTGTTGCTTTATAATAACTCACTTGAACAATAACAGAAAGAGTTTCAATTAAGAAAATTCCACTAACAATAAAAAGTACCCACAGAGTATTAGTCAGCAAAGCAACTGCTGCTAAACCACCACCCAAAGCTAAGGAACCCGTATCACCCATAAACACTTTAGCAGGATTACGATTATGAGCAACAAAACCCAGACAACTACCACTCATACAAGCACAGAAAATCATTAATTCTAAAGAGGTAGGGGCTAAATAAGCTCCTAATCCAAAAAAAGTGATTGCCCCTAAACCCCCCATTAATCCATCTACGCCATCAGTAAGATTTGTAGCATTACTTTCAGCAACTAAAACAAAACCTGCCAGAGGCCAAAATAGCAATCCCAAAGATAATTGTAGACCAAAAGGTAAAACAATATTAGTAATCGTACTAGGCTGACTCCATGCTAGCCACCCACAGAATAGAATAGCAAAACCAATCTGCAAAGCCAGTTTTATTTTCGGGGATATTCCTTTATTTGTCCTGCGTTGCAAAATTTGCCAATCATCTAGCCAACCAATAAACCCATAAGCCAAAGTAAGGAAAGATACCCCTATTACATCTGGCTGAAATCTAGATAATACCAGAGCGATCGCTACTGCCACTGGTACAAAAAATATACCTCCCATTGTTGGAGTCCCAGCTTTTTGTAAGTGGGCTTTCGGGCCATCTTCCCTGATTATTTGTCCAGCTTTTAGCTTTTTTAGTATAGGTATAACCCAGTAGCCTAAACTTATAGTTACTAGGCCACAAAGAATGAGTGGAAAAGTAAGAGATCCGATACTAAAAATCCTATTAGCCATACCATCTAGAATCAAGGCAAAGCAGCTTAACCCTAAACTCAGAACCAATAATAAATTTTTTCCCGTAATGGTGAAAGACTTACCAAAAGTTAGTTTATTTTGCATAAAAACACTCCTCAACACACACTTTTTCAAACTTAAAATTTAATGCATAACTGTTAAGTTTAGCTAATAGGTGAATAGCTTTTTAGTAATTAAAAATCTTTAGTCACCTGAGTCATCTGCATTTTCATCCAAAATTTCATCATCATGAAAATTATCATCTACAGCTATCAATTCTGATATTTCTTCTTCCTCTTCTGTATATTTTTCTAATTCAGAAGGGTCTCTAGGCAACATCTTGCCCGATGCTTCCAACCAATCAATAAGAGATGAATCCCGTTGAGTAGAAATTACATCTGCTGGTTCATGCCGAGGTATGAGGCGCAAAGATGGATTATACAATAATATTGGTTCTGACTGGGGTTGATTATTTCTACGGCTAATAGTTACTGCTTCTTTTCCTACTGTTTTTCCTGCTATTTCTTCTGCAATACTTGTTGAAGCTAAAGGTTTTGGTACTAGTATTTCCTCTTCTGCAGTAGTTTGTGGCAGTCCTATTTCTTTTGCTGTAGTAGTTGGAAGTACTACAGGTTGCACCACTGTGTCCTGAACTGTAACTGCTTTTCCTGCTATTTCTTCTGCAATACTTGTTGAAGCTAAAGGTTTTGGTACTAGTATTTCCTCTTCTGCAGTAGTTTGTGGCAGTCCTATTTCTTTTGCTGTAGTAGTTGGAAGTACTACAGGTTGCACCACTGTGTCCTGAACTCTAGTAGTTTCTGACACTTCTGTTTTCTCAACTGTAGTAGTTTCTGACACTTCTGTATCCTGAACTGTAACTGCTTTTCCTGCTATTTCTTCTGCAATACTTGTTGAAGCTAAAGGTTTTGGTACTAGTATTTCCTCTTCTGCAGTAGTTTGTGGCAGTCCTATTTCTTTTGCTGTAGTAGTTGGAAGTACTACAGGTTGCACCACTGTGTCCTGAACTCTAGTAGTTTCTGACACTTCTGTGTTCTCAACTGTAGTAGTTTCTGACACTTCTGTGTTCTCAACTGTAGTACTAGTTTCTGGCACTCGAAATTGTGTTACTGTTTCCTGTGGTGTAGTAGTTGATGGTCCTACAGGTGGTGCCACTGTTTCTTCTACTGAGTTAGTTTGTGACTCTGCAGTTTGTGGTATAATGTTTGTTTGTTGTTTTTCTTCCATATATCCTCAGTTAAGGAATTTTAGTAAACGTATCCCAATATTTTAAATTTAGCTGCTCTGTTTGACCCGGTATCTTGGATTTTAAGAGATTTGGCAATAAATTCTCTAGAGAATAATATATATAAATATTTTTCCTGTATTTATTTAATATGCCTAAACAGAAGTACTGCGCCTTATTTATTAGTTCAGTTTTGGGATAAAGTTTTGGCATAATATAGCATAATGTACTGAGCTACATACTGTCACTATGGGTAAGTCAAAAGTTATGCCTCACTAAGACCCTAACAGATGCTTAAATAAAGCAGATTTAATTCATTTAATACAAACAGAGCATATTTCAGATAAATGATTTACAAAGCGTGAATAGTAAAACTCTTGTGGTGCAGTCATCCTGCTCGCTAATTGTGTTCCTCATAGCAGTAAGAAGTGCTGTATTTATATCATTTCCCCCCTCCTCCAAAATTTACTGCAACTTCGGTTTGACCTAAATCTTCTGGATATAACCTCCCTACCTTATGTGAGCTAAAAGTCTGAGGGGCTTGGGACAACTCCTGACTTTTAATAAATAGCTTAGTCATTTGTAGCAAATATTTATCACCCTTAGCATTAGACCAATTCCTAAAAATAATGGGATACTTTTTCAATACTCCAGTTATTAAGTAATTCAGTTAAGCTTCAGTAATGTTTTTAACTATTAGTTTCCAATAAAAGATATTTTATTAAGTCCAACCCTAAGACTTAAGTCTGTTCAATACAATGTCTCTATCTATTTTCCAGAATATGTGGCAATACTTTTGAGATTTAGTATTAGTTTTATTTAGATTCAAATTAATCGGTGGTAGTGAGCTAATGCAATTTTTTTACCACAGTTAAGAATATCTTTAAAAATGCCTAATACCCGGATAATCAAAAAATATTTGATAAATTTTTTTCACTTATAAATAGTAAATAGATATAGACTTTATTGATAGATATAGCAACCCAATTTGAGTTATCATCCAAATTGTAGTAGTTATGGCCCTAGAGTCAGGAGTCATAAATTCAAAGGTTTCCAGTGACAATTAACTGTTGTAAACATTATCATAACTAATGCGCAAATTGCGAAGTGCCGTTGCACTATTATTTACCTATTCTAATTAGGACTTACTGAATAAATTTTATGTGTGAGAATAGGGGACAGATCGGCACGTTCAAGTTGAAGCATAGAGGCACTGATAAATGGGAATTAATCAATGTTTCTCCCCTTAATAGATTAAAATCATCAACTTTAAGCCAACTTGTGCCAAAAGATTGTACATTTTTCACACAAAAAAAAGTGAAAGTTCCGTGGTGAAAATGCTTTCAGTTTTTTCACCTGACCCTAACGATTTAAACTCACAAGAAGGCCAATAATTTAACTTGTATAGATGTATAATTAAATATTGCACGACTACTTACAAGTATTGTCATCTTAGAATTCAAGCAATATTGACAATAAACAGGAATTATGATAGAAAAATCTCAATTAATTGAAATACTTACAGGGAAAAATCGTGGTTTACTAGCAAGTAAAAATGATCACGAAGAAATTTTGGGGGCGATCGCTCAGTTAGAAGAAAAGAATCCTCATCCCCACCCATTGGAAAAAAAAGAATTATTGAATGGTAACTGGAGGTTACTTTATACTACTAGCCAAGAATTACTACGAATTGACAACTTTCCTCTCCTGAAACTAGGTGAAATTTATCAATGTATTCGACTTCAAGATCAAGCAATATATAATATTGCTGAAGTATATGGTAAACCATTTTTAGAAGGAATTGTAAGTGTTGTTGCTCAGTTCAAACCTGTTTGTGAAAAACGAGTAAATGTTAAATTTAATCGTTCAATTTTAGGTTTGCAAAGCTTGATTGGTTATCAATCACCTAACAAATTAATTTCGGAAATAGAATCAGGAAAAAAATTTACTGCTATTGATTTTAATATACAAAATCGCGAACAAAAGGGATGGTTAGATATTACATATTTAGATGAAAACTTACGCATTGGCAGAGGCAACCAAGGAAATGTATTTGTACTAATTAAAGTATAAGTAGATAGGCATTCAAATTTGTCGCCATATAACAAAATATAAATTTCCTCTCAAGTCAACTGTCTAGAGGAGCTTAGGGTTAATTGACAAAATTTAATATAATTAAGCAATTGCTGTGCCTACCTACTTAATATTATCCCCTCAATAACTTCTCTCAATAAGTAAGTATGGCCCGACAGGCTACTCAAAAGTTCAAAGTAATCATTCATGTAAGCTTCCTTAGGGAAATGTACACATTCATTTAGCAGAGCTTTTCATATCGGCGACAGGCAAAAACGGAAACGGGATTTACTAATATCTAAATCCTAAATGTATAGTGCTTAAATAGCTATGAAAAATATCTAAATTATTTCTACTTTATTGTTAATTCTTGATGTTCGAGTCAATTTTTCCTACTAAAAAAAGCCTTTTAGTTAATCCCACTATTTTTTCTAAAGTAATCACTAATTATTTTTTTTGTTAGAAATCTTCTATTAGAGAAGATAAGCGCTTTAACAAGGGGTCAGATTCTGTTATTGGTTGTTCAACAGGTATATCTTCTTCTACTTGGTTTGTTGTAGTAGTGGTTAATTCTGACTCTTGATTAGGTTTAACAATAGATACCTCTACTTTATTAATAGCAGCTTCAATTTTTGGTAATTCTTTCTTGAAAACCTCCAAAGTTTCAAGATGTTTAGAGTCAAAAGATGATTGCATTTGAGTCAATTGTTCATTCATTTGACTCAAGTATTTTTTAAAATCATTTAATTGATTTATCTGATTGTATTCATTTTGTTCACTAGCAGTCAATTTTTTTTCCAACTCAGAAATTTTCTGTTCTAGACTTTGCAAACTTGATACAGGTTGAGCTAACTCCGTAGACGAAGATCCATACAAAAACTGCCATAGAGCTTGCTTACAGAGATTACTAAAAGTTTGGTATTTGTGAACATTGAACTCTTTTTCAATAGCTGCCCATAACTTCTTATCTGCTGCCTCTTCGGTAAAAAAGACTTCTTTTTTCTGATTTTTTCCCACAGCATCAGGTCACACTTTAATTAACTTAAAACTTATCACAATATCAAGTATTTTCGTAAATATTGTTTAAAAAACTTCTTAGCTACTAACAATAAGAATTCAGTTTGTAATCCCAGATTAAACTTTACTTTATCCTTCTATAGGGGAAAAATAAAATTTATTTTCTACTTTTCCCCCATTATTTCTGACTTTCAGATAAAGAAATAACTACATATTAATTTGAGACATTTACCGTCAATCTTTTAGATAAAACGAGTAATTCAATGTATATCTATTAAGTTTAACAACCTGGATTTTTATAAGGGTTGATTACCTTTTAGATTTATCTAATTATAGGTAAAAAGTTCCCTAAAAAGGGGAAACTTTAAACCCAATTTTTTAGTAACAACTTACTTAGATATAGCTAGTTGAGCTTCTCCATAAATATATTGCCCCAGAGCATTGGCTTCTCTTGGTGGTTGAGCCAGGTGAGACTTGAGACCTGCTTCTTGAAGTAGCTTTTCCAAATCTTCCCGGAAAAAATCTGCCCCACCACCAGTGAGAATAACATCGCTTACCCTTTCTGGTATCCACTTAATTAAACGGTCACAAAGTTTAGCAGCAAAAACTTTACGCAGCTCAGGTATAATACCATCAAGATTAATAGGTTTTGTAGCTCCTTTGGGACGATAGGAACGCTGACCTTCAGGTTTGTGGACTGCTTCTAATAAATACAAAGATTGAGAGTCTGCCCCTTCAATCTTACTAGCTACATCTTCATAAAATTGGCTCATAGCAAAAGGTTCACTCTTAGAGGCTGCTCTGGCAAACCGGAATCGATCTACCATCAAGAAATCAGTGGTTTGATGGCCAATATCAACAATAGCAAGAGATAGTTTAGGTAATTGTGGTTGAAATTCTTTGCCATGATTAGCCTCAGTCCATAGTAAACTACCATATCCTTCTGGCATGACCCAAACCTTGTTAATTCTAATTTCTACTTCTTCACCACCTCGATAAAACATTTGATGAGGAGATTCTAATTGGCTAATAATTTGTGCTTTTTCCTTTTCAAATTGTTCTTGGTTATAGAATGGTAAACCTATAACAACCGAAAATTCTCCTTTGAGCTGAAAATAGCCAGCACAGGCCAAAACTTTAACTAAAGCATCTTCAATTTTAGACTTGGCAAAAGATCGTTCATCACCAAATAGATTAGCTCCAAAGTCAGCAGCTAGTTGACCTACAGCATATCCATAACCTTGATATTCCAACCACATATCTAATAATGGATCTGTAGGTTTAGACTCAAAATTGCCTGCTCTGACCTGATCTACACTCAATTGTTTGACATTGGACGGAATAAAAACTACGCCATTTTGGGTTCGACTGACACAAGCTTTGGTAGCTGTTCGTCCTAGGTCTGCACTAAGAATAGCTTTTTTATTAATATTAGATGGTTTTTGGGTCAGCATTGCTGCTGCTGCTGGCTGTTTAATTACCATAATGGTAGTATTACCTCATTAAAGTTCTTAAATAAAAATATTACCGTTATTAAGAGTTCTATTTGCTGATTTCCATATATAGTATTTTGAAAATCCAATAAACACTATAAGTAGAAAGTATATTATCAACAAGCTGAATAAACTAGGATTTATTAATAATTTACCTAGGTTTATTAACAATATACATTTGACCTTTTCAAGGGTGGGTCACGTTTGTTTCTTGTTTCAACCAGGGAGGTTATCCTCTTCCTTTTCACAAGCTTAATTTCCAGTCTTCCGACTAAAGTTATAGGGATTAATTGTAGGGGTTTGGTGACCAAAAAGTAAGGTCAATAGCTTCCCCTTTTCAGGTGGTTCGGGAAAAAACTTCACTATGGGTTTTTCTTGGTTCTGATTTTCAGCATAAGGTACTAACAAGGTGATAACTGGAAGGGGCAAACTACTACTACCCGAAAAGAGTAATTATCTTTTTGGCTTTTCTTCCCTTGTTGGCCACAGAAATATGCTTTGGAAACTCTTTAAAATATTCCTACACATTTAATTTGGGTCTAAACCTATTTTCTCTATTAAACTAATAGTATTTACTGTTATTGGACTACAGGTGGAGAGATTTAGGAGGTGGATATTGGTACATCCAAAAACTCAATTTCTGAGATTACTTTTAACTTTTGACTTTTAACTTTTGAGTTGTCCATAGCTCTATACCTTCTCACCAAAGAGTATAAGTCAGGGTCTAATTTATAGAATAGAGTAGATAAGCTATTTTAAGATAGTCCCTCCGTTTTTTCTAAAAGGCTTAGGCTTGTGGGTTGAATTCCAACAGTGACTTAGGATGTTTAGCATTGATTAGGGTTTGAATCTAAGGGCCAATATTGATACGGGACTTTTTTACTGTCTATTGATTCTAAATTCCATGCTTTAACAAACTCTACAGGGCAAACCCATATAATTAGCTAATTTCTATATATACATATTACTTTTTCAAATTAAATAAACACCATAGTTGGAAATTCTATTTTCAACAAATGTCATCAACCAGAGTTTGTTGACAAGATACGTAGGCCCTACTTACCTCTACCAAATATTAAATTCGTTTTACTAATGATGCTTTGAATCAACACTATTTGCAACTAGAGGCCAAAAAGTTGCCCTAATGTCTATTGTTAAGTTAAATTTAGTTAAGATTATTAAATCTTAAAAATTACAAGGCCTACTTAAGATACGTAATTTTACTAAAAAAGGACATTTTTTGATGAAAATTTCTTGGAGAACAATTGTACTTTGGACTATACCAGCTTTGGTCATTGGTTTTTTTCTTTGGCAAGGGACATTTGGTCAGACACAAGTCAATATGGGTAGTAACACTGCAAGTACCCGCATGAGCTATGGTCGATTTTTAGATTATTTACAAGCGGATAGAGTCACCAGTGTAGACCTTTATGATAATGGTCGTACAGCTATTGTAGAAGCAGTAGATCCAGAATTAGATAATCGAGTACAAAGATTACGAGTAGATTTACCTGTTAATTCCCCAAGCCTAATTTCTCGTCTGCGAGAAGCAAATATTAACTTTGACAGCCACCCTCCACGGAATGAAGGGGCAGTGTGGGGTTTATTAGGAAATTTGATTTTCCCAATTTTATTAATTGTTGGTCTGTTCTTCCTATTCCGTCGTTCTAGTAATGTACCTGGTGGCCCTGGACAAGCAATGAACTTTGGTAAGTCAAAAGCTCGTTTCTCAATGGAGGCCAAAACAGGTGTTTTGTTTGATGATGTGGCTGGGGTTGATGAGGCCAAAGAAGAGTTACAAGAGGTTGTGACTTTCTTGAAAAAACCAGAAAGATTTACGGCTGTAGGAGCGCGTATTCCCAAAGGTGTGCTTTTAGTTGGTCCTCCTGGAACTGGTAAAACTTTGTTGGCTAAGGCCATCGCTGGTGAAGCTGGTGTACCATTCTTCAGTATTTCTGGTTCGGAATTTGTGGAAATGTTTGTTGGTGTCGGTGCTTCCCGTGTACGGGATCTTTTCAAAAAGGCTAAGGAAAATGCTCCTTGTATTATCTTTATTGATGAAATTGATGCGGTTGGTAGACAACGGGGTGCTGGTATTGGTGGGGGCAATGACGAACGAGAGCAAACTCTTAACCAACTACTAACTGAAATGGATGGTTTTGAGGGTAATAGTGGAATTATTATTATTGCTGCTACTAACCGACCTGATGTTTTAGACTCTGCATTGTTACGCCCTGGTAGATTTGACCGTCAAGTTACTGTTGATGCTCCTGATATTAAGGGTCGTTTATCAATTCTAGATGTTCATGCTCGTGATAAGAAGTTAAGTAGCGAAATATCTCTAGAGGCGATCGCTCGTCGGACTCCTGGTTTTACAGGTGCAGATTTAGCTAACCTATTGAATGAAGCTGCTATTCTGACTGCTCGTCGTCGTAAAGAAGCAATTACTATGCTAGAAATTAATGATGCTGTAGACAGAGTGGTTGCAGGTATGGAAGGTACCCCGCTCATGGATGGTAAGAGCAAGCGACTTATTGCTTATCATGAAGTTGGTCATGCTATTGTTGGTACTTTACTTAAAGAACATGATCCTGTGCAAAAAGTGACTTTGGTGCCTCGTGGTCAAGCTCGTGGTCTTACCTGGTTTATGCCTAATGAAGATCAAGGTTTAATCTCTAGATCACAAATCTTGGCTCGCATTACTGGTGCTCTTGGTGGTCGCGCTGCTGAGAAAGTCATTTTTGGGGATGCTGAGGTGACAACTGGTGCTAGTAATGACCTTCAACAAGTTACAGGGATGGCACGTCAAATGGTAACTCGTTACGGTATGTCTGATTTAGGCCTGATGTCTCTGGAAACTCAACAAAGTGAGGTGTTCTTGGGTCGAGATTTAATGACTCGTTCAGAATATTCTGATGAAATTGCTTCTCGTATTGATTCTCAAGTCCGCACTATTGTAGAACATTGCTATGAAAATGCTTGTGATATGATGCAGGATAACCGGATTGTTATAGATCGTTTGGTTGATTTGTTAATTGAAAAAGAGACTATTGATGGTGACGAATTCCGGCAAATTGTGGCTGAATATACTAATGTTCCAGAAAAAGACCGTTATGTTCCTGTTCTCTAATATACTTTTATTTGGTAAATCAGAGATGATTGAGATTAGTTCTAGGAAGAATTGATTATACCTTCTCTGAAATAACTAATTAGTATCTCAAAGGTCGAACTCTCCAGTTGTGTTCGGCCTTTGATATCTAGTTTCCGTTTGAAACATTGGATATCCGATATAGCAATGAGCGCTGGTATATTTACAAATTTCTGGAAAGGCCAAATAGCTAAAAGTCTTATATTATCGTCAATTGATTCCCCCTGTTGCCAGATGAGCTTTTGCCTGCGCACAGCGCTATAAATGTAAGCCAACGACTATAACCAAATTGACTGTCCTACCAACATTTTCCCTTGATGCTCTTCACACCATTTTTTTGATATTCCCATTTGATATTTGATAGTTGCTTTTGGAGAAACTCCGAAAACATCCATGATTTCAGACTCAGTTAGAAGAATAAGTGTGCTTACTTTATAAGTTGGTGGTGGTGCTAAAGCAATAAGATAACGTACCTGATTAACTTTAATCTGTAATTTTTGATTCCAAGTTTCATTAATAATCTCCTCAGAACCGGGATGATGACGACCAAAATCAACAGTAATACTTTTACCAGTATGATGCTTGATTTCCAAAGCTTGATGACGAATATCAGGAAATAAACCAGATGAAGGTGGATAATTTATCCCAAGCATTTAGCTACCTCAAATTCAAACCAATTCCCTTTTGGTCGAACTTCTAAAAGTCTACCATTACTATCTCTTGGTGAGTCTATTTCCATTAGTCTTTCTATCAAAATCGCTATTTCTTCTATTGTGTAGAAAAGAGAAGTGTCTAAGGCAGGTTGAATTGCTAATACATTACCATCCTCCAAATCCTTTTGGTAAATTAATTTCTTTTTTCTCAAAGCTGATTGTAAGAGTTTTTCTCTTTCCATATTGTGATACCTTATGGCTTGTTTAAAAGTAAAATTTGTTCTATTTGCTGAATATCATCATCGACTAAATCAAACCAGTTATAAATGAGTTGATCGTTATTTTTTTCAAGAATTTGTTGTTCTTTTTGATCGGTAGATTGTAAAATTAGGCGGGTATTTTCTATCAATTGATTGACAGTAGCTAGCGACTTTGCTTGTCTAAAGTTAGGTATGGGATAAGATCTTAAATAAGATGCCCAATAGCGAAACCTTTTAGAATAAAGTTTATTACCACTGGTTACTTTATGAAAAAATTCCAAAACCTTAGAATTTAATAAAGATAATATCAGCAAGTAATGTTCAAGTGACTCTTCTTTTAGCAAAATATAAAAACAAGTGCCATTAACAAATAATCCCTTGTTATCTATAGCAAAACAATTGTGAGTTGAAATGTCTGGTGTAACAATCTTAAGATGTTGAAAATCGGTGGGTGATTGATGTACCCAAATCTCGTACCATTGTCGTCCAGTTTTTTTGATATAAATACGCGCTTCTAGTTGTTTTTGATGAGACAGTAAATATTGTTGAGTATTTGGATATAAATTTAAGTTAATGGGTAAAAGTTTATTGTTTTGATATTTGTAAGGATATAAAACATAGAGATCGCTTTTTTCCTGCCAGTCACAATACTATTTACAAACATTATGGCTTTCCAAAAGTGGAAAAATTACTGTTGACTCTAAATGGAGATTATTAATAAAATCAAAGGTCATAGGTTTGATAAAAACATTATCAGCCGTTGTTTTAATTCCTACACTGATTTTGTGACTAATATCAGCTAAGGTGCAAAATGTATTTTGTTTCAGTTTTTCAATAAGTTTTTGTTCTCTAGTAGTATGAAATGTCCATATAGATTGATTTATTTTTGGTAAAGCGGTTTTGAATTGTTTAACCTGAAAGTAGCGTTGTTGCCACTGGATAAATTCACAATGAGGTTGTTGGTTTAATAACTCGAATAAATTCTCAACTTTTAGATAGTTAGTGGCTGGTTTTCTCATTTGTTGAATGGAGGTGTAAAGAAAATAATCTGAAGCAGGAATTTGTTTTTCCAAAATTAATATCGTAGGTAAAATTGCAGCTTCAAATAATTTAGTATCCCCAAGATCGATAATTTCAATCAGACTATAATGTTTGAAAATATAAGTTCTTAATGCTTTTGCTCCTTGAGTTGTTAACAGCTTATTAGAGATAATATAACTTAATTGACCTTGTGGCTTGAGTAAATAATGCCCCAATTCAATAAATAATCCGGCTATATCAAAGTGTCCACGAGCCGTTTGATATCTTTCAATGTAGTGATTTCGACGTTCTTTTGGTTGTAAATTTTGAATCCGAATATAAGGAGGATTGCCAATTATACAATCAAATCCACCTTCTGCAAAGACTTTAGGAAAGTTTTCTTGCCAATTAAATATCTTAGGATTTGAGAATAGCAAATTAATTTGATAATCGGTAAAGGAATGAAGTAAAGCATCACCTTGAAAAATTGGGATATTTACCTCTTTAACCCCCAGTAAGTTTGCTTTATTTTTGAGTTGTTTTTTAGCTTCATGTACAGCATTATTTTCAATATCAACACCATACAAATTATTTTCTAAAATATGGCGAATATCTTGAGGTTTTAGTTGTCCAAACTGCTTTTGCCACAATGAACAAAGTAAATCAAAGGCTTTGAGCAGAAATAACCCAGAACCACAAGCTGGATCGAGTATTTTGATTTTGTCCAACGGCGTGAATTTGTTTTTGTCCAAATAAGAGAATAGGGTGTGACTAACAATATAATCAATCAGGTTATCAGGGGTATAATGAACACCTAATAATTTACGCTGTTGTGCTGAATATTGAGTTTGATGATTCCAGGCTGAAGATTCTATTTTCATCGGTAAAAATTATGTTATACACAAATATTTATTATGAACTAGGCCATTAATATTTTTTGATTTAATATTTCAATTGGTAGTGGTTTTAATTGCTTTTTAGTTCTAGTTTAAATAACTAACAAAGTGTGATTATTTTTTGAACTAAATATAATCAGATAACTAAGTTTAGCTAGTAGAAATCTAAAGTATTAATTGTGGTAATCGTCTATAATAATAGTACATAAAATTGTCTGGGGTTGGAATCCATAAGCAATTTTTCCTTCTGCCTTCAGCATGGCTGCCTTCTACCTTATTAAAATATGTTTTACATGATAAAATACTACAGATATTCTATAATTAATGAGACAAGCTTAAATTAATCAAACATGGCAATTTCAACAGAATATAAACAACGACGCAAACAATTAATAACAAAAATTGGCAATGGTACGGCTATATTTAGAAGTGCGCCAATGGCTGTAATGCACAATGATGTAGAATATGCTTATCGTCAAGATAGCGATTTTTTTTATTTAACAGGTTTTAATGAACCGGAAGCTGTGGCAGTTATTGCACCACACCATGAAAAGCATAAATTTGTTCTGTTTGTACAACCAAAAGACCAATTAAAAGAAACTTGGACTGGTTATCGTGCTGGAGTGGAAGTTGCTAAGGAAAAGTATGGTGCTGATGCAGCTTTTTCTATTAATGAACTGAATAAAAAGTTGCCTGAATATTTGAAAAAGGCTGATAAAATTTATTATCGTTTGGGACGCGATCGCAACTTTAATGAAACAGTATTTAAACATTGGCAAAATTTAATGCGAGTCTATCCGAAATCTGGCACTGGTCCAATAGCAATTCAAGATGCAGGGACAATTTTACACCCAATGCGTCTTGTTAAAAGTGCTAAGGAATTAGAACAAATGCAAAAAGCTGCTGATATTGCTGTTAATGCTCATAATTATGCGCTCAAGTTTGCTCAAGCAGGTCAGTTTGAATATCAAATTCAAGCGGAAATGGAGTATATATTTTCTCGTCATGGAGCTACTCCTGCTTATCCTTCTATTGTTGCTTCTGGTGCTAATTCTTGCATTCTTCATTATATAGAAAATAATCGACAAATGCAAGAAAATGATTTGTTATTAATTGATGCTGGAGCTGCTTACAATTATTATAATTCTGATATTACTCGAACTTTTCCCATAAGTGGGAAATTTACCCCAGAACAAAAGATTATTTATGAGTTAGTTTTAAGGGCACAGTTAGCGGCAATTGAACAAGTAAAACCAGGAAATCCTTATAAGCAAATTCACGAGACAGCAGTGCGAGTTTTAGTGGAAGGATTGATAGATTTAGGAATGTTAAAAGGTAATATTGATGAAATAATTGAAAAGGAAAAATATAGGCCTTTTTATATGCATAAAACCGGACATTGGTTGGGTTTAGATGTTCATGATGTAGGTGTTTATCAGTGGGGAGAAGAACCTCAAATTTTACAACCAGGACAAGTTTTGACTGTGGAACCTGGTATTTATATTGGTCTTAATATTAAACCTGCTGAAGGTCAACCGGAAATATATGATCGTTGGCGTGGAATTGGAGTAAGAATTGAGGATGATGTTTTGGTTACTGCAGAAGGATGTGAAGTATTAACTGCGGGAGTGCCTAAGTTAGTTGAGGATTTAGAAAGTTAAATTATGATAGAAATTTTATAGCAACATTAGGAGTATATATCTTAACTTCTTGACTTATCCAATTATCAAATTGTTGGTGAACAATTTCACTACGAGGATCGTTATTCACAAGAGCTATTAGTAAATTAGAATTAATAACAATATTCATTAATTATTAGCTAAAAAATAGACCTTTGTTCTAACTATTCTCGAATTTCTTCGACAGTCAGTAACTTGGATTCAGTGATACATTACTTTCTTTTTGTATTTTTTCCTTACGCTTAAATAATTCTACCACTACTTGCTCACAGATAAAAATGTCATAATTGAACTTAGTCGTAACTCACTAAAATATAGGCGATAACATTAATATAAAGATAATTTGAGTAAATTGGAAATAGGAAATTCAAGTTTAAATAAGGATTGATTTTTCACTTTGGCAATTAAGTATAATAGAGAATTATAGAGCAACTAAAAAAGCAGGGAATATGAACAGTATCATAATCGAAAGCTTTGATGACGACCTCATAATTAGGTTATAAAAGCGAGGGGAATATAGTGGATGTTCTCTTGAAGCGGAAGCTAAAGAAATTATCGGTGTAGTCTTAATAGAAAGCGAAGAAAATTCTTTACGTCTTGCTGACAAAATCAAGGAAGGTTTTTACCATTTTGGAGATATTGAAATGCCAATTACATCTAAACACTGCCTCTAAATTAGTTAAATTTGGTTTAACTACACAGCAAATCTCTGAAGCAGTAGATTTACCATTAAATGAAATACAACAGCTAATGGAATAAAAATATTACTATAAGTTAATAGAATAAATATGATTGTTATATCAAGTTATTTGGTGTCTAGCAAACACTTTACATTTATAAATTAACCTCTCTCCATAGTGATTTGTTTCTAATTTATTAAACGTATTATTATCAAAATTAATTCCTTCTTATTCTATTTTTTTACTAAGTTTTTAAGACGCTAACTAAAAATGATTAACCTCTTTAATTGATATTAAAATTTCTTGGTTATCTGATAAATTTACTTCCTCTAAGAACTCGATAATTTTTTCATTTTTTAATTAATTTTACCGAAATCAATTTAACTTATTAAATATACAGATTAAATATACAGAAAATTTTAGCTTAATTCTAACACTTATTTATTATAAATAAACATAGATTTAGACACAAGGTTTTGGCATAAATTATTTGTGTTGGGTTTCGTTGCCTCAACCCAAACTATAATAACTGATTAATTATTAATTACTTCCTATTTCTCATAGATAAACCAATACGTTTCAACTTTTCATTTACTTCCAAAACTCGCACTTTTACTACTTGCCCAACTTTCACAACTTGCTTGGTATCTTTAACAAAATAATCTGCTAATTGAGAAATATGCACTAATCCATCTTGATGAACCCCCACATCAACAAATGCACCAAAATTTGCCACATTAGTTACTATTCCCTCTAACTCCATTCCTACTTCTAAATCCCTAATTTATTTAATGCCTTCTCGAAAATTTGCATACTTAAATTCTGCTCTAGGATCTCGCCCTGGTTTTTCTAATTCACTAATAATATCTTTTAGAGTTGGTTCCCCAATTTTATCAGTAACATACTTTTTTAAATCCACATATTTTATTTTATTATAAATTTGGTTAATTTGATTTATTGGCACTCCTAAATCTTGAGCGATCGCCTCAACCACAAAATAACTTTCTGGATGTACTGCCGTATTATCTAAAGGATTTTCACCACCACGAATCCGCAAAAATCCAGCACAAAGTTCAAAAGTTTTTGCTCCTAATTTTGAAACTTGTAAAATTTCCTGACGACTTTTAAAAGCTCCATTTTCATTCCGATATTTAACTAAATTTTTTGCCACTGTAGAACTCATACCAGAAACAAAAATTAGTAGTTCTTTAGAAGCAGTATTCAAATCTACTCCCACATAATTAACACTACTTTCTACCGTCTCATCTAACTTTTTTTTCAACAATTTTTGGTCTACATCATGTTGATATTGACCGACTCCAATAGACTTCGGTTCAATTTTCACAAGTTCTGCTAAAGGGTCTTGTAAACGTCTACCAATACTAATAGCTCCCCGGACCGTAATATCTAAATCAGGAAATTCTTCTATGGCTACTTTAGAAGCAGAATAAATCGAAGCTCCAGATTCATTAACCATAACTTTTATTGGCTTTTCTTCCAAAGTAGAAATTACCTCAGTAATAAACTCATCTGTTTCTCTTCCTGCCGTACCATTACCAATAGCAATTAGTTCAATTTTATACTTTTGAATTAACTCTTTAATTGTAATACTAGCTTGTTGCTTTTTTGCCACAGATTGATGGGGAAATATAGCTTGATATTCTAAAAATTTACCTGTTTCATCTAACACTGCAACTTTACACCCGGTTCTAAATCCTGGGTCAATTCCTAAAGTTGGTTTCATCCCTGCAGGAGGAGATAATAATAACTCCCTAAGATTAGTTTCAAAAGTTTTAATTGACTCAATATCTGCCTCTGCTTTTTTTTGGGTTCTTACTTCATTAATTAGGGAATTTTTCATCAAACGATTAAAAGCATCTTTAAGCATTTCCTGATAAAAAATTCTGATTTCTTTGACTCTAGTACGAATTTCTGAATCTGCTAAATAAGATAGTATAAATTCTCGGTCAAAATCAATATCTAAACTTAATACTTCTTCCGTTTCTCCTCGTAACAAAGCCAAAATATTATGAGGAGCAATATCTTTAACATTTACCCGAAAATTTCGGTACATTTCAAATTTAGTCGTACCTTCTGGATAATCATTTTTTATTTTGGAAGTAAAACAACCAGAGTTGAGAAAATATTCTCGAATATAACTCCTTAACTCTGCCTTTTCTGCCACTGCTTCTGCCAGAATATCAGACGCTCCTTGGATAGCATCTTCTATATTTTTTACTCCTTTTTCTTCAGCAATATATTTAACTGCTTCTTGTTCAAGAGATATAATTTTTGCTTGAGGATGATTTTGAGATTGGATAAATTCTGCCAAAGGTTCTAAACCTTTTTCTCTAGCAATAGTTGCTCTAGTTCGGCGCTTTGGCTTGTAGGGAAGATAGAGGTCTTCTAATTCTGTTTTCTGCAAACAAGACTCTATTTTTTCCTTTAATTCTTCTGTAAGTTTACCAGTTTCACTAATTGCTTTTAATATAACTTTTTTTCTTTCTTCAAGTTCTTGAAGATAAGTATATCTATCCCAAATATTCCGCAATTGAGTTTCATCCAGGGAACCAGTATATTCTTTTCGATAACGAGCTACAAAGGGAATAGTTGCTCCTTCGCTTAAAAGTTTTAGAGCATTTTTAGTATTTTTAGGATTAATATTTAATTCTTGAGAAATATATCTATTTATTTCCATCATGAGCTATCTATATAAACATAATTTTTGATAATTTTATACCAATTTATAAAAAAAATACAAATAATCAAGGTAATAAAAAAACTTTAGAGAGTAGTGGCTTGATCACGAATTAATCACGAAAAAGATAAGTTATGACCTAAAGATTATATCGTATTCATTTATAATAACTTCATAAGTAGGTTGTATATGACTTCCCTACTCCTGAATTCAAATATATATAATCAGAACTAAGTATTTTTAACCAACATTTATCATACTTGACGTGAGAGTTATTGGGAAATAAAGTAAAAGTAAAATAAGTTAAGAAAAAATTGGCTAGCTTGAGTACTAAATATTAAGGGGACTTTAAAGTAGCATATATTACTCAGATCATTAACACCGATTAAATTGTAAAGCATTTCAATGCTTACTCTTAACCTTCACTCAGATATATTAGTAAACATTGAGGGATAAACCTCCTCAGCGCTCTGTTGGAGGAGGCCGTAAGCTTCGTTTACTGACTTCTAAAAACAAATGATTTTATATTCTCTTCTACTTGAAATGTTACCTCGCCTTTGATAGTATCTTGTTTGATATAGACTGCAGCTAGGTATATAATTAGCCTCATGGTTTACAGCCTATTTTAGAAGCATCCTTAGGAGAAAAAAGCAGTATCAGAATGCCATATACCCACCCCATAAAAAACCAAAGGGGGAAAAATTAAGCGCAACAGCAAAAGTATAGAAAAGGGAAAGTTGAGTCTATTTAGGGTGATATTTGAAAACGCTTTCGCGGGAGTCAAAGGTTATGGAGCTGTAAATGAGATTTACTGTCGTCATAAGGATGATTTTGATGACAAGTTAATGTTAATAGTAACTGGTGAATTGAATTTGTACCTGATGGCAGCATAAATAATAAAATCACTAACTAAATTTAATTAGTTTGATTTTTCATTTTTGCTAGCCTAAGTTATTTCCTCACAACTCTATTTTATGCCAAATTAATTATATATTAGATTTGTTTTAAATTCAGCAAAAAAAATTGCTAAAACTATTATTAGTCAAAGTTAATAGTGTTTTTTAGAAAGAAAATACTGAAAATTTTATAGAGTAATTTTTTGAGCATTTTCAATTTTTCTACACCAAACAAATTTATCCTTTTTCGTAAAATAATTCATTTTTTTTATTCATTAATGCCAAAATATTTACTGTTTAACTTTGACAAAATTTACAAGTTATTATTATGCCTTTATCCTGCTCTCCATCAAGAATATATGGTTTCAAATAAAACCTAGTTTTATCTAAATAAATTAAATCAATTTATCCTTTTTTATGTTTAAATTTGAGTGCTATTAATTTTATAAATTAGATTTATAGCCTTGAGGAATTTGAATCATGATTTTTCCTCATTGCTTTATTTATCATTTTCCATTTTATAGCTAAATTTTTGATAATTCTTTTTATAATATATTTTCTGAAATTAATTTTTTTTCGATATTTTTAAAGTCTGTTTTTATTTTTTTTATTACTTTTAAAAAATTATTGTTTTACATCACTGATGTTTTTTTGATTATCAGTTTATTTTTGTCGATATATTTTTCTGTAATTATACTTAATTATATAATCTTAATGCCCCTATAAATTGCTATTAAATCAACCAATCAAAGATAGATTGTTACTCATTTTTAAATTTTCATTACTGCCTTTATAGGAAATATTTAACTTATCAATATTATGCATTTAACTTAGTTCCTAATTTGATAAAAATTCTTATGGCTACTTATTCTTTATAAAATATTTTACAATCTGGTATAAAGTTGATGATAAACCTCATATTTCATAGATATGTTTTAAGCTTTCACACTAGATATTACTTATTAAATATCTGTAATTAATTTAGCACAATTACTTATAATAATGTTAATATTAATTATATGGTGATTCTCCTTTATGTTGTAATAATTGATAATTACGGGGTGAAAAAAATGAGATTGAGAGACTAAAAAAAACAGATTTTTTTCTCACAAATCATTTATGAATGCTATAGTTGATATTTTTTTAATAGGTAAAAATGGCTCATTTAAAATTACGGCGTGCAGAAAATATTAGTGGTGATATATTTGTTGATAATACTTGTATAGACTGTGATACTTGTCGTTGGATGTCGCCCAAAATTTTTCATCGCAATGGAGCAAAATCAGCAGTTTACTATCAACCTAAAAATCAAATAGAAAGATTAGAAGCAATGCAAGCTTTATTATCTTGCCCGACGAATTCTATTGGTACTGTTGAAACTCCAAAAGATATTAAAAAAGTTCAAGAAACTTTGCCAATTTTAGTTACAGATAATGTTTATCATTGTGGTTATCATTCAGAAAAATCTTTCGGCGCTGCTAGTTACTTTATTCTGAGACCAGAGGGAAATATTTTGGTAGACTCGCCTCAATTTTCAGCTCCGTTAGTAAAGCGTTTGGAAGTAATGGGAGGAATTAAATATATGTATTTAACTCATAAAGATGATGCAGCAGATCATCAAAAATTTCGAGAGCATTTTAGTTGCGATCGCATGCTCCATGTTGATGATATCTCCCCAGATACTAAGAATATAGAAATAAAGTTAACTGGTACAGACCCAATTTCCTTAACTCCAGATTTATTAATTATTCCTGTGACTGGTCACACTAAAGGTCATACAGTGTTACTCTATCAGAAATTTTTATTTACAGGAGATCATTTAGCATGGTCTAGTCACTTAAATCAACTTTATGCTTTTCGTCGCCACTGTTGGTATTCTTGGTCAGAACAAATTATCTCTATGGGTAAGTTAATAAGTTATAATTTTGAGTGGGTATTACCTGGTCATGGTCACCGTTATCATACTGATAAAAAAACTATGCAACAAGAGTTAAAAAAGTGTATTGTTTGGATGGAAAAATATTGAGCTATATTAGTTTTAATTTAGTAAATTTGTCGAATATATGTTATTATAAATATGTAGATAAAGTTGAATTTCTACTTAATATTTATTGCTCAAAATTATAAAGATTTGAGAATTACTGCATATACTTTAGTATTACATATCATAATGATAAGGGGTTGAGTAATTTTAGAATTTATGATGATGGGTAAATAATCTATGCTAATATACAAAAGCAAATAAAATTAAGTGTCTAAGAACCTAAGAACCTTAGAAGCAATAGTCATAGGAGAGTAGTCTTGGTTTATAAAAATGGCACCAGACTAATTACTTTTGCACCAGAAAAAAGAAGAAAAATCTCAATAATTGGAGGATGATACATTAATGACGCAAGTGATACTAGGAGAAAACGAGGGCATTGAATCTGCATTACGTCGATTTAAAAGACAGGTTTCTCAAGCGGGAATATTCCCAGATATGAAAAAGCATCGTCACTTTGAAACGCCGATTGAAAAACGGAAGCGTAAAGCAATGGCATTACAGAAGCAAAGGAAGAGACGTTCTCGCTATTAAGAAAAAAGTTTATTTTCAGCGATCCCCACCCTAAATTGGTGACTTTATAAGTCGATAGGCGATACTTGAAGGTATTAAAAAAGCTTGTTTGGAGACGCAGATAGGCGTCTCCTATGGCGCTAAAAATATCAAGCTACATATTGAAATATTGTACTTAATACAAGTGCTTTTGTATTATTATTTAACTATCCTAATTAGGGCTTGTATACTGAAGTTTTATCAGTGAGGATAGCTGATAAGATATTGAGGCATAGAGGTATAGAAAATATAAATTACAGAGGACATGCTCGAAAGTATTTTATTTCAATTTTTATCCCCTTAATAGCTAAAAATCCTCTATTATTATCGAACTTAGTAATAACTTATTATATATTTTTCTCACAAAAAAAGTACTTAGTAATATTTAAGTAAATGCGTTTAGTTTTTTTCAGCTAGTCCTAATTACTTGAGTCCATAAGAAGGTTAATAATTTAGCTTATATGGATGTGTTATTAATTTGTAATAACTACTTATAACTAATTTTCTGTTAAATTTAAGATTAATTTAATTACTGAATCTAACCCTATATTTTGATAGAGAAAAAACTATGGTTGTAGATCAGCAAGCAATTGATATTGCTCCTTTTATTGACCACTCCTTATTAACTATTACTGCTACCCCAGAGGAAGTGTCAAAATTTTGTATTGAAGCTGACAAATTTCGATTTCCATCAGTTTGTGTATACCCTTGTCATGTAAGAAAAGTAGTAGATTTACTTAGTACTAAAAGTCCTAAAGTTTCTACAGTAATTAATTTTCCAAATGGTACTGCTACTAGTAAAACAAAACTATATGAAGCTTTAGAAGCGGTAGAAAATGGAGCTTCAGAATTAGATGTAATGGTTAATTTGACTTATATTAAAACAGGTGAAATGTCCCAATTACATCGGGAAATAGCTGAAATACGTGAAGAAACTGGTAAAACAGTTAAAGCTATTTTAGAAATGGCTTTGCTTACCAAAGATGAAAAGTATTTAGTGATAGAGGTTTTGATGGATGCGGGTGTAGCTTTTATTGCCACAAATACTGGGTGGTATGGTGGGGCAACAGTGGCAGATGTAAAACTACTCAAAGAAATAACTAAGGCTAATGTTGGAATTAAAGCGGCAGGAGGAATTAAAACCTACGAGCAAGCAGTAAGCCTAGTTTTGGCTGGTGCGACTAGGTTGGGTACATCCCGTGGTCTAGAATTGCTCAACCAACAAAATAACCAGTCGGAATTGGAATAAGTCAAAACTCAGAATTAAAAAGAGGTGAAGGTAGGAAAGCTCATAAAAGTTTCCCTATTTTTTCAACTTGGGACATTTAATCATATCGAATTGTTCTCTCCCCAAGGGTTGGGTCTTTTCCTTGAGCCATCTCTAGTATGTCCTGCGCTATAGTTTAAACCTGAAAAAAACTTTGATTCTCTGTTACTTGTTGCTTAGAGCAATTATTACTACAAGTATTATAAATCGAACCCCATAGCTCTAGTTTAATAGGTGCAAACACTAAAGTTATGTACCCGCTTGTTTTTAAAGCTGTTTAGGATGATATTTTGATTCAGTCCAACCCTACTTAGGCTAATGTTGATATTTATAATACTCGCCTTAGTTTCCTGAGCCCAAACCATACACCTGGGAAGTATTAGCACTAAGTATTTAGGGTGTACACACTGATTTTAATCATTTTTGGGGAAAATTTCCGCACCTGTGCACCTGAGTCATAAATTAATTTTGACTTTCGAGTTGTGAGTAGTACTATAGTTACTCTCTCATCTCTAATGCCCTACTCCTAACTTCTACTAATTATATGGCCAAACTCTATAAAGCAACAGGAATAAACCTCAAAGCTATGGCTTTAGGAGAATCAGACCGTTTATTAACTATCTTAACTCCAGAATATGGCTTGATTCGAGTAGTAGCTCCCGGAGTGAGGAAACAAAAATCTAAACTGGGGGGTAGAGGTGAACTATTTGTAGTAAATCAATTATTAATATCTAAAGGGCGATCGCTTGACAGAATTAACCAAGCAGAAACCATAACCTCTTACACTGGCCTTAGTCAAAACCTGGGAAAACTAGCGGCAGGTCAATATTTAGCAGAATTAGTTCAACAAATAGCTCTGAAGGAAAATCCTCAAACTGAACTTTTCCATCTACTAAACGAACACTTGGAACGTATAGAACAACTACAACATAAAACTGACAGACTCTGGTCAACCCAACTCATAGCATTTTTAGCTCATGGTATCTATCATTTACTCGCCATAGAGGGAATAGCACCCCAAGTCCATCAGTGTTGTGCTACAGGAAATGAATTACAGCCAGATTTTAATAATTCTAAATGGCAAGTCGGATTCAGTATAGATGCAGGAGGAATTATTAAAGTTGATGAGACTTCTGTTGTACAATCTTTCTGTAAAGATTTGTCAGACTATTACTTAAGTACCAAAATTAACACTCTCATTAATGCTAATCAACTTTCACTACTTCAGCAGCTACCACAACCTCAACTTCAGACTATAGTTAAACTTACTTCTTATCAAGATTGGGTAAAAGTGGAACAACTTTTAAGAAAATATACCCAGTATCATTTAGGTTATTCTATTCGCTCTGCAGAATTGATTGATACTTATTTAAAATCCATATCTCCTTTAATAAACAATGCAACTATCTGATTCAGATTTAACAAATAAACCAAAACAACTTAAAAAAGAAAACTCATCTAATACAGAACCTATTTCTCCAGCATTATTATCAGTTAAAGAACCCGAACGTGGGTTTTTACCAGTTCTGAAAAATAGTAAATTCTTAATCCTCTGGGGCGGTCAAGTATTTTCTCAACTGGCAGACAAAGTTTACCTGGTATTAATGATTACTATTATTGCTAATCAATTCCAAGCAACAGACCAAACTATAAGTGGGTGGGTCTCAGCAATTATGATTGCTTTTACTATTCCCGCAGTATTATTTGGAGCTGCAGCTGGTATCTATGTGGATAGGTGGCCAAAAAAAGCTGTTTTAGTTGTGACAAATATTGTCAGAGGTGGTTTGGTTCTGATCTTACCAATGATATTGTGGCTATCTAATGATTTTAATCTAGGTAATTTACCTTTGGGATTTTGCCTAATGTTACTATTAACTTTTTTGGTTTCTACTCTGACTCAATTTTTTGCCCCTGCGGAACAAGCAGTTATTCCTCTAATTGTGGAAAAGCCATATCTACTTTCGGCAAATTCCCTTTACACTACTACAATGATGGCTTCTGTAATTATTGGCTTTGCAATGGGAGACCCTTTGTTAGAATTTGCAGATAAAATATTTGCCCAAATTAGTTTTGGGAAAGCTTTCGGTAAAGAATTTGTGGTAGGGGGAAGTTACGCGATCGCTGGTTTACTATTAATTTTACTCAAAACTGGGGAAAAGAAAGACAGGACAGAAAAGGAAAAAACCCATATTCTGGAAGACTTGCGAGATGGCTTGCGTTACCTGAAAAATCATCATCGAGTTCGTAATGCCATTATTCAGCAAATTATTTTATTTTCGATTTTTGCAGCTTTGGCGGTCTTGGCAGTACGTTTGGCAGAAATTATTCCTGGTATGGAAGCTGAAGAATTTGGGTTATTATTAGCTGCTGCTGGAGTGGGTTTGGGTATTGGTGCTGGAATAGTAGGTCAACTTGGACATTGGTTATCTCATTTCCAACTTAGTTTGATAGGGTCTATGGGAATGGCAGTTTCTTTAGTTGGTTTATCTATATTTAACCAAGAGTTTTGGGCAGCTATGGTGTTAATTGGTATTTTAGGAATGTTTGGTGCAGTAGTAGGAGTGCCAATGCAAACTACTGTTCAGGCTGAAACTCCTGAAGAAATGCGGGGAAAAGTATTTGGTCTCCAGAATAATGTAGTTAATATTGCTCTGAGTTTACCTTTGGCTTTAGTGGGAGTGGCAGAAACTTTTCTAGGTTTATCTACTGTTTTGCTTGGGTTAGCAGGAGCTGCAATAACAGCTGGTATTTTCTTCAGTCTCTTTTCTATACCGACTTTAGAATAGTTGTTATAGCAATCCTATTTTATTTGTGTATAAAACAACTCGACGCTGACCTATCAGTAGAGCGCGCGACTACTCGACGGAATAGCTAAATACCTATAAACATTCATTTAATCCATCCCAAATTTGATTATTATCTAAATAAAAACTAATAAATACTAACTGATTTTTGTTAGGTTTTAAACAAGTTTCATCTGCTTCTAATGTCTAGTTTTGTCACTAATTTGAAAGATATGTCTAAACTCAATATCATCTAACCAAAGAATACCTTTTGCTCGGAATAAATCACCCCAAATATGTTAGAGAAACTTTTCAAACTTAAATACATTTATGGGGCGATCGCTCTCAAAAGATACAGCAATAAATCCATCATTTTCTAAATGCTCAGACTGATATTTTTGAGACTGAATATATTCCGACACAGGTATCAAACCTACATCTAAAATTTAGGGTAATAGCAGTTGACTATACTCAGTCTGCAATATCTTTGCTTTCTCTTTTATCAATTTAATATTTGACTCTAACTCCCCTAGTCTTTTTGCAGAAAATAAGTCAGTTTTATTCAGGAAAACAAGTCGGCAAAAGCAATCTATTTTAAAGCCGCTTCACTGTCAAAATAATTGGGAAAAAAAGTTTCAGCATCCACCACAGTCAAAATCGAATTTATTCTATTTAATTCTCTCAAATCTGTCTCCAAAAATGTCAAAATAATTGGAAAGAGGTCAGCTATTCCCGTAGTTTCTATTACTAAATAATCAATCTTTTTATCTATACCTAAAGCTAATACTCAATAAACCGCTTCTACTAAACCATGATTTAGACTAAAGCAAATACAACCATTATTGAGCTAAACCATATCCTCTTCAATAGATATCAGAAGTTGACTGTCTATATCAATATCTCCAAACTTATTGACGAAAACAGCAACCCTTAAATCTTATTTATTTTGAACAATATGATTGAGTCATATTGTTTTCCCACTACCAAGAAAACCAATAATAATACTAACAGGTATTCCCTCTTGAAGGAATTCTCCTATTTCTTTTTTGGTCATTAGAATTTCTTCCTATTTCAAAATTAATGCAACTTCCTTAGCAAAATAAGTCAAAATCAAATCCGCACCAGCCCGTTTCATACTGGTTAAAGTTTCCAACATCACCTTTTTTTCATCTATCCAACCCTTCTCACCAGCAGCCTTAATCATGGCATATTCCCCACTAACGTTATAAGCAGCTACAGGTAGATTTGTTGTCTTTTTTACCTCACAAATAATATCTAAATAAGCGAGGGCAGGCTTGACCATTACCATATCTGCACCTTCGGCAATATCCAAAGCCACCTCTTTGAGGGCTTCCCTAGCATTAGCAGAGTCCATTTGATAAGTCTTTTTGTCCCCAAATTTCGGTGCAGAGTCCAAAGCATCCCGAAACGGGCCATAATAAGCTGAGGCATATTTAGCAGAGTAGGCAAGTATTCCCACATCAAAGTATTCAGCAGCATCCAGAGCTTTGCGAATTGCTCCAATACGCCCATCCATCATATCTGAGGGAGCGACGATATCGGCACCTGCTTCGGCCTGAGATAGTGCTTGTTTAACCAAAACTTCTACAGTAGGGTCGTTGAGAATGACTCCATTTTTCCCTACAATACCGTCATGACCTTTGCTGGAATAGGGGTCAAGGGCTACATCAGTAATGACAACAATATCTGGTATTGTTTGTTTGATCGCCCTTACAGTTCTTTGTATTAAACCCTCTGAGTTGTAGCTTTCGGTGCCAAAATTGTCTTTTTTAGCTTCCGCAACTAGGGGGAATAAAGCGATCGCATTAATTCCTAAATTATAAGCATCCTCTATTTCTTTGAGCAGTAGGTCTAGAGTATAGCGATAACTGCCTGGCATGGAAACAACCTCGACTTTTTGCCCTTCTCCTTCCATTACAAACAATGGATAAATTAGATCGTTGACTGTCAACTGGGTTTCTTCAACCATGCGTCGCAAAGCAGGAGTGCGACGAAGACGACGGGGACGTACGACGGGAGATTCTGTGGACAAATTTACTTCTGTCATGGGTAGATTACTTGCCTAATAATTTTGATAGTGATTAATCATAATCAAAAATTCACATCTAGTCAATAGAGATAAGGGATAATCTCCATCCGATCTCAAATTAAGTAGGATCATATAATTATTGCTCTGCTGATTAACTATGAAATCATTTATAGATAAAAGCTTTAGTGTTTATGAGTAGAAAAAAGTACATGTTTTGCGATTGCTCATAGCTACAAAAAATCAGCATTTTTATCAGACAATGGCGATAAAATTAATGAAAAAATATATAAGGCTAATTCCTCATTTTTTGGGAAAAAATTAACTTTTTTTTCAACTAAATAAGCTATGTATTTTTATAAGTTACGCTTCTAAAGGAAACCTCATTAGTATTAGGGTTATAAAGAGTATAAGTAGCATTTCCCGGCAAACTTCCCACATTACCTACCCCTATAACCTGATAGGGTGTCGTCAAAGTTTGAGTAGATGATGTTGTCTCAATAGCACCAACTTCAGCTCCCAACTTTGTCACTCCACTACTCACCGAACCATTTTCCAACTGATATTTAAAAGCTAAACCGGAGCGACCACAAAATAAATTATTAACGCCAAAACGCATTAATCTATCTAACATTTGTATCGGTGGAGTATCGGGAGTCAATTTATCGCTGACCCCCAGAGTGCTACCATGAATTAATAAACAGTCAAGTTCAGAAAAACCAAAGGGCAAACTTCTTAACCATTCTACTGTTTCTCTATCCACATTGTCCCATAATATTTTCACAGTATTCATACCATATTCTGCTATTAATTCTGTTGGTTCGGCTGTGGTAGTTAATCCATGTAAAATTAAACATTGTTCTTCCCACCATCCCATACATACTTTGGGTTTAAGTTCGTTTTGTTTTGGATAACGTACTCGCTCTACTAATTTTTTGCAATCTATATTTAGCCCGACAATATCCCCCAAAATATATAAGTCTTCTACCAAATACTTCTGCTTTTTTATATCAGCTATTACAGCATCATAAGCTGTTATATTTCCTTCTATCTTAGTTAAAATTGCCCAGTAACTCATATAATTTTTTGCTTTTTTTTTAGATTAGATAAAGTGACATTAATTAGTTTTTATCAGCCATAAAACAATAATACTTGTTTCAAAAAATATTGCTTTGCTTGGTTATAAGTCAATACGGTTCAGATAAGATTCAAACTCTTATGATTTCATACCATAAGAGTAAATATTCAGATTACCGAAATGTCAAAAAAATTCTTAACTTAACCTTATCGTTATTCTAACTAACTCCTAAAACATGAATAACCATGGGTTGATTTTCATCAATAAAATAATCTATGGGTTTTAATCCTCCTTTTATAGCCTGATTTTTAAAATAACCTACGGGATATTTATAATAACTTAATAGATGAAATTTTGTGCCTTTCTTAATATTTATCGGAATGCCATCTAGAACAAAGTTGTGTTCTTCAGTTGCTCTGACATTATGTTCTAAACAATGAGTTTCAGCTACCCAATTAAAATCATAATTAAATGTAGTTGGATCGAACCCATAAACTGGTAGATCGCCATTGATCAAATATCAAATACTAAGTATCAACTTTGCCATTTTTCTATCATTATAAGCTTTTCTTAATGACGACTAATTTTGATTAGTATCCTGTTTCCTAAAAATAGAAATTTTGCATCAGAAAGGCATCAGGCATTAAAATCTATCATAATATTTGCTCTTGAGATACACTAAAGCTCAATACAGTTTAGTTAAAACGAAAACTCATAAGAGATGGAATGATTATATAGAATTTTCCAACTACAAAAATGCCAAAAAAATCCTTAAGTGAACCGTATTGAAATATAAGTTTTAGTTAGTAAGTGGACTGTAACTATCTTTGCCTGAATTTCCTAGAATTTTATCTTCAGATAATTTATAAATTGTTTTTGGGGCTTTGCTTTCCAAACTCTCAAGTTAAATTAGCATCTTTTTTTTCATAATCTAAAATAGATAGCACTTTCAACTCAAAACTTGTAATAATTACAAGTCAACAACCAACTCCTAATTAATTATCTCTCACAAATATGAGTAGGATCATCAGCTTTTTCAGCATATTCTAAACCCTTTGCCAAACGCCAAGCAAAAATTTCTGGCAACCCCTTATTAACTATAGCTTCACAAGTAAGTTGATAATCATAGGGAATCTCTCGAATATTTACTTCCCCTGTTTCATTATCATAAATAACATAAGTAGCATTCGGTCTGCCATGGCGAGGTTCTCCTACAGAGCCAACATTAACAATTTTTTTCATAGGAGCAATACAAGTATTTGACTCTAAATTTTCCCTCCCAAAACTACTAACTTTAACTGATAGTTGACTAGCATCAAGAGTACGAACATAAGGCACATGAGTATGACCGCAAAACAACACATCAGCACCACTACTAACTACCCTTTCAACTGCTAAAAATCCATATAAATCTGGTAATAAATATTCATGGTTACTATGAGGACTACCATGAACAAAACACATATTTTCCTCTTTCAAACTATGAGGTAAAGACCCTAAATATTCTCGAGTTTCTGGGTGAATTTCTTGATTAGTCCATTCGTGGGCTAACTTGCCACGTTTCTCTGCTAATAAAGAAGGATAACTACATTCACAAGAATTTAATCCCTCCACAATATCCTCATCCCAACAACCTAAAACTGTGGGAATATCTAAACTGCGAATTTGCTCGACAACCGCATTAGGATGGGGACCATAACCGACCAAATCTCCCAGACAGAAAATTTTCTCTGCTTTCTGTTTTTCTATATCTATTAATACAGAATTTAAAGCTTCATAGTTACCATGAATGCAAGACATAACTGCAATTTTCATACTAATTCTTCCTCTGTAATTCCTAATGTTTCTTTCACTTGTTGTTGATAAGCTAAAATTGTTGCATCAGGCAAACAACAATCTTGTAAACTTTCCGCCAAAGCTTTTTGATTTAAGTTATGACCAAAAACTTCAATTCCACTAAAACGTTCTGGTCTACCTTTTAGCCACCTTGGTAAATTTAATTCTTGATATTCTGTCTCTTTTCCTAGTACAAAATCAAAGTAAAAAGCACGTCCATCAGCAATATCAAAAATTGCTTTAGCACGAATTATTTTACCATAAGCACCTGCGGTTAATTCTTCATACCAAAAAATATCTACACTGGCCGGATCAATTACTTGACCCTGGGTAGGCGATCGCCAGATCTGACAGTTATTAGTATTGCTCTCAATAGCCAACCCTTCTACAGTTTCGTTTGCCCACTGATGCCATTCACTATTTTTTGTTCCTGGTGGGATAATGGCAATACGACTGCTAGGAATAGTATCAAGCAGTGATGACATTGCATCTAATTCTAAATAAAATCCTAATTCGACAAAAGCAACTGCACCATTAGCAAGATATTCTATGAGCTGTGACTCTTGAGCATCAGAAATAATTTTTAGATGGGGAAATTCTGTAGCCAGACAGGTTTGGTCAATGGGAACATTGCCGGTACCAGGGCTAAAATAGACAGCGGAATTAGCTTTAGGGATTTGTTTTCGAATAAAACTTGTTTTGCCGACACCCGGTGGGCCAGCTACTACAGTAATTATAGGTTTTGACATTTTTCTTCCATAGCTCAACTTTTCAATGCTGATACAATGCGGCCACTTGCCATTCTTGCCCCCGATAGGTTTCTGGCGACAGGCCCTACTTGCAAAGCAGCTAGCCCACCCATAATAAATAGTTCGCAACCAGACCAGCGCAAATATTCATCTAATACTGGTAAACCATTCACTATTTCTAGTGGGTGGGTATGCAAAATTTCTTTTAAGATAGGTTGTTTTCTAACATCAAGTTTTGTACCTGTTGCTAACCAGATACGATGGTATTCTCTCATCATTCCATCATCACATTTTAATTGCCAGCGATCGCTGACAAACTCAGCACTTATTACTTGACATTCCTCAAAAATAGATAACTCATCTTGATGTTGGTAACGGCGTAACTTAGTCATTACTGCTGGTGTCATAGAACCGCCATCTCGTGCTTCTTGAATTAACTGCCATCGTTTTTGCCAGTCAGTTTCGGCGCTAAAACCTTTTAAATATTTTGGACCTAACCAACCGGGTTCCGCATCAAATAATTTCTCTTTGAGGTGACGTCTGACCATCAAGGTTACATTTGCGCCTCGTTTTAAGGCTCCTAATGCTAAGTGACCGCTAGTTAAGCCCCCACCGATAATTAGCACTTTTTCACCTCTGAGTCGCAAGCCTCGCAGGTCTACTTGGTGGGAGTGACAAAGGCATTGGTTTGGATAGGGAGTAGGAGTTTTTTTCGCCCATTCTGGAAGTTGAGGTTTTCCCCCACCATTGGCCATAATTACTTGACCAGCTATGGTTGAGTTGCCATCATCTAATTCAACTCGAAACTGAGGGTTCCCTCGGTAGGTTATGGGAACAATGTTTGTCACTGATGCTTTGTATACTTTGTCTTCTAACTGCCAGCGACTAACTACATCTTGGGAAAATTCTTGAAATAGTTTTGTTCCAGGTAAGTCGTAGGGGGGGAATAGTTCGTTTGGGCGATTTTCTGCAAACCGACGCAGGGAATAGGGATCTGGGTCTGGATGGTGAACGGCGGGGGATCGCAAGTGGGGTATTTCTTGGGCTGCAAACTGCTGTCGCCACTGACTCATCCAAGTGGCACTGGGGTCAAATACTATTATTTTATGGTGATACTTTTTCCGTTTTTGCAACAGATGAGTTACCAAAGTTAGGGCATGGGGTCCCGCACCTACAATGGCCATCTTGGTTTGTATTGGTAAGGACATACAATTAAAAAACAATAATTTTAAGAATGATTATCATTCTTTTTTTTATTAATTATATATATACCTGTAAGGACTCGCAAAGTAGATTTTTTCCCTGGTTATACTGCGTCAACAGCTCACATTAGTTACAAATAAGTTGTAAGCTTTTTGATGCCTAGACTAAAAACTGTGATACACTCCCGACTTTGATACAAGCTACAAAGCCAGCTTTTCAGCGCCTCTACTATGTAGACATAAACTGAACTAACAAGGAATGCCTTACCTCTCCAATTGATGCGTAAATAGGCTCAATTGAAACCTTTGTAGAATTAAAATTTGATTGGTGGTAGCAAATCTTTAATTAATAGTTTTGCTCTATTTTTGATGTTAATTGCAGCATTTAAGTCTCTACCAATTGATAAATTACAGTTAGGATATTGGTACTGTTTTTGAGCCAAAGTTTTATTGAATTTATCCCCACAGTTACTGCATTTAGTTGACGTTCTATGAGGTTTAATTTCTACAACTAACTGACCAGCTTTTTCGTCTTTGTTAGTTAAAATAGTCTGGAAATTTCTCTATCCTGCATCATCATATATAGACTTAGCTAATCTAGATTTAGCCATATCTTTTATATTTAGCTTTTCTACTGCAATAATGTCATATTTATATGACAAATTATTAGCAGTTTTCAAGGGTAAATATTTTCCGGTATGAGCTAGTTTTCTATGTTTGTTAGCTAAATGTTTAATTGACTTTTGTCTACGTTTATAACCTTTCTTTCTTCTAGATACTTTCTTTTGTGCTAGCTTGAGTTTTCCTTCAGACTTTATCAAGTATTTAGGAGCTGCAACTGATTCATTATTATAAATAACAAAAAAAAATTATAAGACCAACATCTACAGCTTATTTCTCAAATATTTTGCTAGTTTTTTTTGACGCTATAAGACTATAAACATTTTTATTAATTAAATTACTAATTACGTTAATATCTATTATATTTACTATTTATACCTAGAGCTAAATAATGTTGTAATTATTGATATTTAAAACCTTTTCATCTAAAATTTTAGTCAATTGATTCTGGGTTTTTTTATCAACTTTATAAGGAAAAATATTTCTGTAAATTGCATTGTTAATACATATTTAAAAAAATAACAATATAAGTAAATAATAAAGTCATTAATGTTTCATATATAGAGGGTATATATATTCAATATATATATACTGATTAATGAAGAAAAAAAATTTTTATATATATATTATTAACTAGAGAAAGCAAATCAATTAGGAATAACACTAGCTTTTACTATCAAAAAGGCAATGAATTGGACATTATATGGCCAACAATTAGCCAAAAACACTGTAATACTTTCTCTGTCAAGGTCATAGACTATTTGCTGTTAATGTGAGCCGTCTGGGCAGTATGATCCAGGAAAAATTCTGTTTGCGAGCTGGCGCAAATAATCTGAGTTTGTTTGTATATTGTTTTAAGTAAGTAATTTTTTTTATCATATAGTTATAAATAAGTCAAACAATTATAAGGATAACTTAGAAAAATTAGTTCACCATCGTTAAATCAACATGAGGAGATCCCCTGCCTAAACAACGAAATAGTTATTGTTGAGGCTTGAAAATCTTTTTAGGTACTAAACTCCATTACTTGAGAGTACAAAGTTCTCGTAAAAAACTATTGGCTTTAAAGGCTAAAAGTATTATTGGAATTTGCTTACAGCATTTATCGTTTTTTGAGAAAGTTTCTAACCTTGAGATAGCTATAAGTCTTAGCTAGCAATAGCTCTTTCTCGAAATTCCCACTTTCTAGTCCATTATTTCCTTCATTTATATAGCCATAGAAAAGTCGAAACTGTTGAAATTCTGTGACCTATTTTAGGAATTTTTTGCCTTTTTTTGTCAGAGATTGATGACAAAGTAAAAAAAGAATTAAACTAGAAGTAAAAATTAATAGTTAAAACCTTTAATTTTGGCGATCGCTGAAATAATGAATGAAGATTAAATTAAATACAGAAAAAATATGAGATTCTATCTGTCCTAACCCATGACTCCTGACTCATTAATAATGACTCCTGACTAATAGCTAGACTTATCTAACTTTTTAGATAACAGATGGTATTATTTACACACCCGAGATGTTTTTTTGTCTGTCCACGATAAAAATCACTCAATAATAATATCTGCCTGTTCATCTGAATGCATATTGCTTGGCTTGGAAAAAAATATCCTTTTTGTGGCAACGTTACCTACTCTAGAGAAATAACTAATGCTCTCTTAGATAGAGGTTATCAGGTAAGCTTCCTTCACTTTGCCACTGATGATGCTGACCTGGAAAAATGGCCTGTATGTGAAGAAGTACATCTACCTTGTATCTACAAGTCTCAAGGTTATACGATACCAAGTTTTAAATCTAGCAAAGTCTTAAGTCAGGCTCTACAAAAACTTAAGCCCGATATTGTTCATGCATCTCTGACCCTCTCTCCTTTGGATTTTTTGTTACCCGAAATTTGTGAGGAATTGAATATTCCTTTAGTAGCTACTTTTCATGCCCAATTTGATAGTAAACCACGGAATATTAAATCTGGAACCCAATTTTTGGCCTATCAACTCTATGCTCCTTTTCTGGCAAATTATGACCGAGTAATTATTTTTTCAGAAATACAGAAAGATTTACTAATAAAATTGGGGGTTCCGCGCAAAAAGGTTGCAGTTATTCCTAATGGGGTAAATATAGATAAGTATTCTCCTGGTGTCTCTAGTCTAAAAACTAAGTTAAATGCTAGCCTGATATTTCTATATTTGGGCCGTATATCTACAGCTAAAAATATTGAATCTCTGCTCAAAGCTTGGAAACATTCCGATATGGCTAATGATAGTTGTCTAGCGATCGTTGGAGATGGGCCATTAGCTCCTTCTCTACAAATGTTTTATGGAGATGTTAAAGGAGTTAGTTGGTTTGGGTATGTGAGTGATGAGCAACGACGAATAGAAATTTTGCGTGGTGCTGATGTATTTATTTTACCTTCTCTAGTGGAGGGTTTATCTTTGGCTTTACTGGAGGCAATGTCTTGTGGTTTAGCTTGTATAGCTACAGACGCAGGTGCTGATGGTGAGGTTTTGGAAAAAGGGGCTGGTATAATTTTGAATACTCATAATGTTACTAGCCAATTACAAACTTTATTTCCTTTATTTAGGGATCATCCTGAGTTAAATATTCTTTTGGGGCAAAAAGCTCGCCAAAGGGTTTTGGAGCGTTATACTCTGAGTCGAAATATTACTCAATTGGAAATGCTTTATAATGAAGTTTTGCAAGAAAGAAATTTGGAATTGAAAAGTTTAATTTAATGATGTGTAATAGTAAAATTTTTTGGGAAAACAAACAAACAAAAGTGTTATCTAACAAGCAACAGTGGAATATTTGATTAGTAGTAAATAAGTAGGTCTAATTCAATGTTTTAAGTGTTGAAAAAACTACAGGTGAGAGTTTAATTAAAGACTTAACATAAGTAAAATGTAGTCTGTTAAACTCGCAATAACCTCGTAACATTGACTTATGGGCAACTACTGAGCAAGTAAGTCGGTGTTGAAATTTTTCCCTCTTGGCAACTATGGCTTGCTAAAGATCGATTTGAAGAGCATCGTCTTCCTAGGTATTTGCCTCAAAAAAACTTAACCCCTGAAAAGATGGCATTATCAATGTTGAGACTTTTACTTGATATTATAACTCCTGCTAAAACTACCAAACCTCTTGAAAAATCGACTGATTAGAAAAAAGTTAAAAAAACTAAGAAGTACAAAAAAACCGTGATTTTGTAGTCAAAAAAAACGAAAAAATATCACCAAAAAAAGCCGAAAATCAGATAACATAGACTCAATTTTTGGTTAATTACCTTCTTTTTTCACAAAAAAATATTCAGAAATTTTGTCTTAACTCCAGTGAGTAAGTCGCTCAAACCAATTCTTAAAGTATGGAACAAAAAAATCTCGTCTTTTCTCATCTAATTTGAGTATTAGCGTCTTTTATTCTGTCCTCATGAGAAATTTTAATATTAACAGGACTTATGGAGACAGATCGAAATATACACCGTCTGTAGGGGTTAAACGTTCTTACACCCTATAAAGGCATTTTACCTTTAACCCCCCTAGATATAGTATTTCTGTATAAGTCCTGAATAAGCAACTTTTACTTATTGTCGCTTAACTTGGGTTCATCACTTAACTTAAAAAAACTAATGGAAATTATGACTATGTTTAATTAAACTCATAAATTCTTGACGAGTTTTCACGTCATCAGCAAAAACACCACGCATAGCGCTAGTAGTTGTCCAAGAACCAGTTTTTTGTACTCCACGCATGACCATACACATATGAGTTGCTTCAACAACTACAGCAACACCTAAAGGTCTAAGTAACCCTTGAAGTGCATCAGCTATTTGTGCTGTTAGACGCTCTTGAACTTGTAAACGTCGGGCATACATTTCACAAATTCGAGCAATTTTTGATAGCCCAATAACTTTTCCATTGGGAATATATGCTACATGAGCGCGACCAATAATAGGGAGAATATGATGCTCGCAAGAGCTAAAAAGATCGATATCTCGAACTAAAACCATCTCTGAGGTATCTTCACTAAAAACAGCTCCATTGAGCAGTTCATCTAGAGATTGATTATAACCTGAAGTGAGAAATTTTAGTGCTTTTACCACTCGTTTAGGAGTATCTAATAACCCTTCTCGATCTGGGTTTTCTCCTAGTCCTATTAATAAAGTTCTTACCGCTTGCACCATTTCAGCTTCTGTAACCGAAGTCTGATATTTCGTTTTCAAGTCATTGGGAGAAACAAAATCTGGAACTGTTGGTAAATTCATAGTTGAAAGGCTTTAAGCTTAATGTTTTGTTGAACGGTTTGACAGATATTTTCCCTCATAAAGTTTAGATGAACTATAAGGACTATTATCTGTGTTTATGAATAGCCAATATTAATTTATCACATAGTTAGACAATTTGTTAAGTTTTGTTGAATTATTAATGGATCCAAATTTCGCCCAATTAATACTAGCTGATTTGTCGGAGTGGTTGACCATTCATCTATTTCCATCTCATAGCGCTTACCACTCAATTGAAATATATGTTTTGATTCACTTTCTTGGAACCAAAGAATTCCTTTGGCTCTAAATACATTATCTGGCAATTCCTCTATAAAATTATGTTGGAATTTCAGGGCAGAAAAAGGTCTTGTACTTTGGAATGAAACAGACATAAAACCATCATTTATCAGATGATCTTTAGGATTTTTTTGTAGTTTTGAGTGATCGTTATTGTCCTCTAGAGAATAAGGCTGAAGCCTTGATATATTTACATCTAAAATTAAGTATGATGGTATATTACTGTGCTCACTTCTTAAAATCCTAGCTCCACTTCTTATAGTTTTAATATAAGAGTCTAAATAATCTACTTTATCTTGGGAGGCTAAATCTATTTTATTGAGTATAATAATATCCCCATAAGCAATCTGTTTAAAAGCTGCTTCACTATCGAAATGGTCTGGTGTAAAATTTTCACAATCCACTAAAGTCAGTACAGAATCTAAGTGAGTTAAATCTTTTAAATCTGTACTCAAAAAAGTTAAAATAATTGGCAAAGGATCTGCTACACCAGTAGTTTCTATAATTAAATAATCTATTTTTTTATCGCTTTCTAAAACTTGATATACTGCATCTACTAATCCTTCATTGATAGTACAACAAATACAACCATTACTAAGTTCTATCATATTATCGTTCATATCTGTTAATAACTGGGTATCTATATTAAGATCCCCAAATTCATTAACTAATACTGCGACTTTTAAATCCTGCTTATTCTGCAAAATTTGATTTATCAGGGTTGTTTTACCACTACCTAAAAATCCGGTAATAATAGTAACTGGCATCCCTCTTTTAGGAATATTTAATTCTAGTGAATTATTCATTACTGCTAAATTTATTTACGAGGGTAGCTACTCAAACAAAAACCTTGTTTATCATGAATAATACGATTGAGTAAGGTGGTTTTGTCACTAACAAGAAAACCTGTCATAATAATTGTCAATTATCCTTATAGATGAGTTACTAACTAGCTAGGTAGAAAATTTATATTTATAGTTTATTCAAGAGATTCTATTGGCTGATTTTCCTTAATTATGGCCATTAAGCCTATAAATTATTGCAATAATTATTATCATAATCAAAATATTACATCTAGTCAATAGAGATTCTGGAAAATCTTCATTGAATAGTAATAAATCACTCAATCTAATTTTTGAATAACTGTTTGTTAAGCTATATACATATTAACCCTAAGAGATGATATTTGATTTTCAGAAAGATGGAACGCACTCCTAAGCACAAAAACTATTGTAGGGGCGTTCTATAGAACATCCCTACTAATGCCTACCTCAGTTAAGACTAAATATAAAGTTCGTTGTTTTATCAACTAAAAAATCGTGAAAAATTTTGCTATCTTAAGGATTATAGTTATTGGACTTGGAAGGATGAAATTATTGCTCTGTCTTAGATTGAGTGATTATTTTATCTATTTAAGGATTACTGTATAGTATTTTCAAATTTTGACAAATACTCTTAAATATGCATCTCCGAGATTTAGTAAAACTAGAGTATATATTTAAGTTATAGAGACTATATGTTTAAATATTAGGTATGTTCAAATATTACATTTTTCATACATAAGTCTATTAATTCCAACGGTTTTCTGCCTGTTTCAATACATAGGCTGATACTGTTTGTATCTCTATTTCTGTTAAACGGTCTTTGTAAGCTGACATATTATTTTTCCCATTCTTAACTAAGTAAGCTATCGCCTCAACAGAATCTAATTTATTTCTTTTCAAAGTTCTTATTTTTAAGTTCTTCCACCATTTAACAATATTGCCTCCTTTGGCATGACAACCTGCACAATGAATCTGAAAAACTTCTGCGCCTTGTGTTATTTCTGTTGCTAATACAGTGGGTATTTTAATAATGTTTATTAATATAAATATTAACAAGCAAACTGTAATTATTTTTTTCATTTTTACCTTAATAAATTTAGACTAATTTCAGTAAGTAAGAGAAATAGTTTTAAGAATTTTATACAAACATAGGAATTATTACTATATATCTTGGTAGCAAACCTTACTCTCTACTTCCTACTCACATTAGCTAAAAACTGTTAAATTTATGACTATTAATAACCGAGGTTAATCTAAATTTTGGTCACCAAAAATCAATTTTTTCAAATAATTGACGCCATTCTTTCACAGCAAATATAGGTACTACTATTTCAGCTATACTAGAATCTTGTAAAGATAAATGTAGTCGCAGTGGAGTATCATAATCTAAATTTTTCATGACCTCAAGAAAATTATATTCTGCAACATTAGGAGGAAAAGATGAGTCTAACAAAACATTATCTGCTTTCCATACCTTACCAGTGCCAGTCGTAATTTGCAATTTTTGGGAATTAGCTAATTTTATCATTCCAGGAAAACCTACTAGTCGTAAATTTAAATTTTTTAATTGACCAGATTTGATTCTTTTGTATAATACTGCTTGCCATGCCCGGTCTGAAATATCTCGCAAACTTTGTTGAGAACGATACATTATTTGTATAGAAGATTCAGGGTATTTATGAATAGAAGCTAGGGCATTCTGAGGATTAAATATTATTAAATATAGGGATAATATTAGGGTGAAAATTAAAGTAATTTTTCTCATTTTTTGATTAATTACTTGATAATAATTAAGGTTACAAGTTAACTAGCCCAAGGGGTTAAGTAAAAATTACAATTCAAAGTTAACCTATTCAAAGGTTAAAATTTAAATTTGATATTTTCAGGGCTAAAAATTTTAATTAAAAGTGAAAATTTACCTATTTAAAATTTAAAAAATCTCCCCCTTTGTCTCCCATCAAAAGGTGGAAATTTAAAAGTTAAATCTTTAGGGTTCAAAGCTTTGGTGCTACAGTAATTTAAGTCTTTCATAGCAAATTTTTAAAGTCTAAAAAATGCTAAAATATCTATGCTTTAATACTTTTATATTTAATCAACAAGCCCTAAATAAAGTTTTTATTACAAACAAAAAGTAATAGATGTTTGGCTACGGAACATGAAAAATATATTTCCGACCAAGGAGGCTAGCTGAGGACTAAATGCTGATCATAGCCAATAACTTTCAATATTAAGAAACTTTTGAAAGATATTGGCTAAAACAAATTAATACTAATGAGTTAATACTCGTTCTTCTAACTCCAATTCAAAACGTTCTCCTGGTTTGGGTTCGATAATTTTTGTTGCTAAATTACTTTTAACCAACTGAGACTGTATTTCTTTAATATTTCCTTTTTCTTTGAGGAAAAATATTAATAGTCCTTGAAAGTCTATATCGCCCCCTGCTGCTGTAGGTAGCATAATTTGAGGTTCTAACCATTGAGCTACTTGTAATGCACTTTCATTTCCTTTAATTATTGGCCCGACTAATGGTAAGTTCAAACTGATAACTGGGGAAATGACAACATCTACAGGTGCAAATTCTTTGATTTTTTCAGAATGGCTGCCATGGGGCTCATAATATATTGTGTTCCCAGTGCTCAGGTCTTTGAGAATATAACCATTTTCTACTAAAGTTGGGCCCACTAGTGAGCCGGGAACTGCTCTAATTTCAATGCTATTTTCAAAAGCATAGGTATGGCCATGCTCAAGTGTAATTACTTGAGAGTAACCTAACTCTTGCACTACTTTTGCTGCGGCCGGAGAGGCAACAACAGGAATGTTTTTGTCTAGCTGCTTAAGAGTTTCTGGGTGAGCGTGGTCTTCTAGTCCTTGAGATAATACAATAAGGTCTACTTTTTCTGGAATATTACGGGGTGTGAGTCTTTCTCCTTTAAACAACCAAGATAGATTTCCGAAAACTAGGGGGCCAACGAGCCAAGGATCTATGAGTATTTGTTTACTTCTAATTTCAATTAGCCAGGAATTACTGTCTAACCAAGTTAAGTGCATAGTGTTTATATGAGTTACGCTTTATCATTATTATTGTAACGATTTATTACAAAGGCAGTAAGTAGGGGGGTTATGACAGGGGAAAATATTGGGTAATGATAATGAACAGAATAGTGGTTGATTTTTAATGCCTTTTAGGAAGTGATGGTTTTGTTATGAGTGCAAATAGATTTCCTAAATTAAAATCAAAGACTGTGGAGGTGTGAATAATTTACTAAGATGTATATTTTGTTCTCCATATTTAAGGCGGGTATTTAACTAATGTTGAGTTCAAAATTATTAATTTTAACTTGGCTAAAGGGAAGAAAAAGGTGATTTTATTTGTACTAATTATTGAATAGCTAATGTTTAATAGCTAATATTTAATAACTAATATTTAATAACTAATATTGAATCACTAAAGTTTGATAAAAAGTTAACATTAATGTATTCAAGTTTGTATAAGTCACCTTTGAGAGGGTAGCTAATAATAACAGGTATAACCCAACACAGTTCAGTTGAGATCAGAGCAAAACTCTTGTAGTGTGGAAGCATGAGATCAGCTTTTCAAATTACAAAACTACAAAAAAAAATCTTTAACTGAACCATATTGTTTTATGGATAACTTCAAAATTAACTACGGTTAATTTCTGCTAAAATTTGATCTAAGATTTCTTGGGCGCCTTGTTTTCTTAGTTTTTGAGCTAATTCGATGCCTATTTGTTCTGCATCAGCAGTGGCTCCAGTTACAATATCCTTAACTAATTTCTTACCATCTAAACTAGCGACTAAACCAGTTAAAGTTAGTTGTTCTCCTTCTATTTGGGTGTTAACACCAATGGGAACTTGACAGCCTCCTTCTAATTCTCTCAGAAAAGCACGTTCGGCATAACATCTCTGAGCAGTGGCAGTATGTTCCAGACTTTTCAATAAATTGAGAATATTATTATCTCCGGCACGACATTCTATTCCTAAAGCACCTTGTCCAACGGCATGAAGAGAAATTTCTGGAGGTATAATTTGATGAATGCGATCGCTCATCCCCAACCTATGCAAACCAGCAAAAGCCAATATTAGAGCATCATACTCACCAGCATCTAATTTTGCTAGTCTAGTATTCAGGTTACCACGAACATCTTTAAATTCTAAGTGAGGGAAGTGGTAGCGCAGTTGTGCTAAACGTCTTAGGGAAGAGGTACCAATGACAGCACCTTCTGGTAAAGTCTCAAGTTGTTTATCTTTTAATTTTTCATGGAGGACTAAAGCATCTGCAGGGTTTTCCCGTTCGGTGACGCAACCGAGAATTAGACCTTCTGGTAAGTTTGTGGGTAAGTCTTTTAAGGAATGAACTGCTAGGTCAGTTTCATTTTGCAGCATTCCTAATTCTAGTTCTTTAGTAAAAAGCCCTTTATCTCCTATTTTTGCTAAAGCTACATCTAGAATTTTATCTCCTTGGGTAGACATTTTGTGGACTTCAAATGTAATATTTGGGAAATTTTTTTCAAGTTTTTCTTGGACCCAGTAGGTTTGAATTAAGGCGAGTTGACTTTTGCGTGAACCGATCCGAATGGTAGGAGTAGAGGCAGATATTGTCATATCTTAATGTTGAAATAAATAAGTTTGATTGTTCTTTCTAGACTACCTTAAATTGAGGCTTAAATATTTGAAATCAAAAGTCAAAAGTTAAAAGCTAATGTTGGAAGGAAGACTAAAAAAACGAATGTCATAAACCCAGGAATTCTGATTTACCTAAAGATTTACCTTCTGAGTCTACAGCCTTTTGCCATTACAAACAGTGGGGTTATCAAGGAATTATAGAGAAGATTCCAGACCTTTTGCATGGCCAAGTATCCCAATAGGTAAAAAAAACCAAATGGGCAACTCTTATGATCGTCGCTCCAGAGGCAGTGAAAAATACTTGTAATGCTAGTGTAGACTCTAAAGGTTTTTGTTTTTACGAGGCCACTAACAGAATTAAGAGACATAAGGCGATGGATGGTCTCGGTTTTCCCTTTTTTGCCCATTGTACAAAAGGATCCGTTTCTGATGAAGGACGGGCTATTGAAATGTTATAAGACAACATTGATTACTTTAAATCTAAATCAGTTAACATTGCTAAAGTTACTATGGCGAGTTGACAATGGATACCACCCCGAAAAGGTAATAGAAAAGAAAATTTATCCGGCATATATTTGACCAAAATTCGGTTTTAACTATTCCTATTACCATCAAAGTTGGAGAAAGAAAATTTGGGAAAAACAGGTTAAGTTTGCGTTAAAGTTAGATGGGCCAATAAATGAAGCAACTCCTGGATGGAAAGATGTTGAAATAACCAAAAACTTTGAAAGGACTCTTAATAAAGCTACAACCAAGATTAATCTGTGTTTGATCCGACTGATGCTTAAGAGGTTGGGGACCCCATAGATACCTGTAGGGGTTCTATATATAGTAGTCCTAAATAGGTTGCGACCAATCAAAAGTAAATAAAACTGTTAAAACTCTTACCTACTCTCTGTTCCCTTTTCCCTGTTCCTTAAAAAGCAGTATGATTTTTGCTACGAACACTAATCTAGAAAATTTCAAAAAAATAATCGGGACAGGGCAAAAAAATTACTCTTAAGAAAAAACAAAGAAGAAATAACTTGTATACAATGCCTGGTAAATTAGGAAGTGATTTTTAAAACGTATGTAGGGTATGTAAAAGTCCTAGATAAGTTGCGAAAAATCAAAAAGTAAACGTATGTAGGGTATGTAAAAGTCCTAGATAAGTTGCGAAAAATCAAAAAGTAAATAAAACTGTTAAAACTCTTACCTATTTTCTATCCCCTGTTCCCTGTTCCCTAAAAAGCAGTCGTCCAAAATTGGATTATTACATACCAAACTATTGCTTCTCTACTCTATGAAAAATACCAAGTAGTTGAATAAGGAACTAACTAACAGATCTTTTTATTCTTTCTGACAAATGACAATTAACACAGTCAAAGAACTTAACTTTTCGACAACTTATATACAGGCGAAGTACGTGAAAAATGTGGAAAACTATCACATTCATAACCGAACTATCGTCATCAACCCCGAAGAGACAGATGCTTACCTTGAAGAAACTGATGCTTTCTTCAAGAGAAAAGTTAAAGGCATTGAAAAACATAAAAGCATTATTCCAGCTTTCTCGTCGACTATTCTCAATGATATAGTCGTTGAAAGAGCAAAATCTCTACTTTTGCTTGAAGTAATAAAGACGAGAAACATTGCTAAGATTATTTTTGAAGAAGGGTGGGCTTTATTGGGCAATTCCCCTGATTCTGACTTTCCTAAAGATGTACCCCTTTGGAAATCTCCCCAATATACAGCAGGTAGGATATCAGTAGATCCATTCTTTTTGACAAGGCAATCACCACATCCAACTACTCAAGAAGATTTTACTCTTAAAGTAAACCTATGGTATGCTCCTTCCCATACTGATTGTCTTATTCATGATGAACATGACTTTTTGGAAATTCATACACAAATCTTTGGACAGGGACGGATGCAAAAGTTCAAAGATCACAGTTTTGATAGTCTCTATGAAGATCTGCTGATGACTGAGGGATACACTCAAATTGTTGCCTTTTGTCAAATCAATGCGCAAGGAGAATATATTTATCCCTGGCATCAGTATTATTCAGAGACTGATTGCATCTGGATGGCGATCGAATATCATCCTGTGGCTAGAGAATTGTCCAGTCCAAACTAACCTTAAGAAGAATATAACTTACGCAGTAACACTAAAATTATATAGTGTACTTTGAGTTATGACTTTTGTTAACGCAAAACTCTATCAAGTTAAGTCAGATTTGCAATTTCAGTTGTCAAAAATTCAAGGAGTAAAACAATGCCGAGTGAAATTTTTAAAAGTGATCGCCTCTATAAATTTATCAAAGTCGAAGAATACTTCGATCACTACCAAGAATGGGATAAACTGGGACCTGCAAAAAATCCTGTGTTCGACGGGAAGTACACTTTAAGCCTTACCTTTGATAAGGCCGGCGGAGGTGAGTGCTCAATGTTGCTTGAGATCACTCAGAACGATGTCTTACGGATGCGCTTTAACCCCAACAAAAAATTAGCAGGGGATTATGCAAGGGGCACTCGCGTGGATAATGATGAAACAGATGAAGAGATCAAAAGGAATAATCAACGTACTGTAACTTACAGACAAGTTAAGGATATTAAGTTAGGAGATCAGGTTATATTGACGGCAAAAAGCAATTATAACCAGGTTGGTCGTAATACACCCTTCAATATGGAAGTAGTGATCACTTTAAATCCATTTGGTATCAAAGTATTCAACAAGTCCGAATCGAATTCAGAGTATGCCAATATTCCTGTCTGGGAAACCGCAAACACTTCAATTTACTATACCGCTAATGGCACAGATGATTATGCCATCATTCAGTCGGTCAAGAAGTCGGCCGATGCCAAATATATTGGTTTTGGGGAACAGGGGGGAACTAAACTCAGCAAAAATATGGATCAGTTGAATTATTTCAACTTTGATAATATGCGCTATCGACAGGTCTATAATCGTGGACCTTTAGATAACCGCGAACCTCTTTACCACTCTGAGCCTTTCTTTTATGAGTTCAATGGCGTTCCTGGTAGCGACAATGTTAATGCAGTTCTAGTGGATAACCCAAGTCAAGTATTCATGGACATAGGCTATAGTAATTCTGGTCGCTATATGTTTGGGACTCGCTTTGGTGATCTTGACTATTATGTGTTTTTTGGAGAAGACCCGAAGAATATTTTAGATAGCTATACGGCCGTGATCGGTCGCCCAGAGTTGAAACCGCGCTATGCTTTGGGATATCACCAAGGTTGCTATGGATACGAAAAGCGGAGTGACTTAGAATGGGTTGTGGCGCGATATCGGGATTGGGGTATACCCATTGATGGTCTCGCTGTTGATGTTGACTTACAAGCAAATTATCGGACTTTTACTATCAACATCAATAATTTCTGGGAACCAGATAAAATGTTTGATAACTTGCGAAAGCAGGGGATAAAATGCTGTACGAACATTACTCCCGTGATCAGCAGTCAAGATAAGCTTGGCAAGACAGATTATGACTACTCAACCTACGTTGAGGGAAAGAATAACAACTACTTTGTTGTTGATAAGCGCTACGATCCATATAATCCAATTAGTAAAGAGTATCAGATCTATAATGGGGGTATTGAAGATCGTTCCAACAAAGATGATAATTCCGATCCCGAAGGGTTTGATAGTAGTGAGCCTTACATTGGCGAAGTATATTACGGCAAGGATGCCAATGGTAAAGAGCTGGGAAGCCCTGGTCATTATCCTGATTTAGGCCGTCAAGAAGTACGCGAATGGTGGGGCAAGCAATATCAATATCTGTATGAAATGGGACTAGAATTTGTCTGGCAGGATATGACTACCCCAGCTATCCGTGACTTCCGTGGGGATATGAAAGGTTTCCCCTTCCGTCTGTATGTGACTGACGACTTCTATCCCTCGGATGTCAAACTAACCCCAGCTCTGAAAGTTTGGAATTTGTATTCATACAATTTGCACAAAGCCACCTACGAAGGACTCAATAACCTGTACAAACTATCCAAAGGACTAGAGTGGCGCGAAAACAAGCGCAACTATATCATCGGACGAGGGAGTTTTTCTGGTTCTCACAGATATTCTGGTTTATGGACTGGGGATAACTCTTCCGAATGGGCTTTTCTTCAGATGAATATCTCTCAGGTTCTGTCTCTAGGCATGAACGCTTTGGCAGTTACCGGGCAAGATATCGGAGGTTTCGAGCAAGAATATGGTAACGACAAACAGCAGTGGGCGAGTCCGGAACTGGTAATTCGCTGGACTGCTGCAGGTGCCTTCTTACCATGGTTCCGTAACCACTATGTCCGTAAGGGTCGTAAAGAATTCCAAGAACCATTCCAATATATAGAGTGGTTTGAGACATGGAACAAGCCAATTCCCGAGCCCCAGGACTTGTACAGGATGGTGCCAGAGATTTGTAAGCATTATATTGAATTGCGCTACCGTCTGATGCAGTTATTCTACGACACATTGTTTGAGAACACTCTGGATGGTCTGCCTATCTGTCGTCCTTTGTTCCTCAACGATCCCCAGGACAAGTCTCTTTACAATGATAAAGACGAATTTTTAAACAACGAATTTTTCGTAGGCAAGGATTTTCTCGTTGCTCCGGTATTGCTTCCTCAGAGTGAAACCAATGGTGGCAAGCGGGATATCTATTTACCTAAGCCTAGCTACTGGTACAACTTTGTCAACAACGTTATGCCTCTTAATAATGCTTTGGAAGGGGGAACAACGATACGAGATTTTGATGCTAATATCAATACTCGTGACCAGCACATTAACTTTATTGTACCCATCTACGTTCGCTCGGCAGCAATTATTCCCACAATTGAGTTGGAACAATATGTGGGAGAAAAGAACGCCAAAGGAGAAAAAAATCCTATTACCCTGAATATCTATCCAGACTATCAGAAGGAGAATGGAGGAGAATACCACATGTACTTGGATGATGGGGAGAGCCGTTCTTCTGCCCCGAAATCACAAGTGGACGATCCCAAGGCAAACGACGAATATCGCGAGATTTTGATTACTAATAAATACACTGGGGAAAAGACCAGAGAGATTAAAGTTAATCGTGTTCACGATGGATATACGCCTATGGAAGACTTTTTCTTTGTGGCAATATTGCACGATCCTACTGAACAAAAGGGAGAACACGGCCCTTTGCAGGAGGTGACTATGGAAGGTAAACCGCAACAGATGGTTAGTGACAATGGTGCCCTCTGGGGTAGCCCTAACAACGCATGGTACTATAATGCAGACATCAATATCAGTTTTATCAAGGTGTTTGATAATATGCCTAAGACAACTATCATGTTAGGTTATGTCTAAGTTACCGATAAGTTTGACGGAAAATCTTTGAATACCAAGCACTATAGTCTGATTTTGATGGTTAAGTTGTGTAAGTTCCAATAGGGATTTTTTGACTTTGTGTACTTAAAGTTGTCTATGATCATTACGTTTTGAGCTGGTTAATTTAAATATATAAGTAGTCAACATAGGTTGGGGGTGAGTGTAAACTATCTGCGTTTGCACTCACCCCCTTCTATTATCAATAAGTTTTATCTACTGCTTGAATTTTTATTCAATTCTATTTACTGCTTCATAAAACTGATATAATATTAGGTTTGGTAGAATTAGCTTTGGTATAATTAGATTGCTAATTACGACTCAGGAGCCGGGAGTTATAGGAGTTAACAATTCAGTCAATATTTATACTTAAGGTTTCCCTGAGAAAAGAAAGGCAGAGGGCAGAATGTTTTTTCTTATTTGGCTTCATTTTGGGGCAGAAAGGGGGGCTTTTGGGATAAAGGAGGAGCTTAAATTGTTAATGGATGACTTCTGTGAAAGGGTATAAGTCTTATCTATATAATTTGCTTATGACTAAAAAAATTAGGTTGATGGCCCTCTGCTGTTACTAACAACTAATTACTAATAATTATTGATAATTATGGAGAGAAAATATTTAAGGGAAGCTTTAGTAGTTGGAGTTAACCGTTATCCTATGTTGAAAAATAAAAAAGTAGGAGATTCGAACCTTAAGGCTGCTGCTAAGGATGCTGAAGCTATTGCTAATATGTTGGAAAAATATGGTAAATTTCGAGTTCAACGTTTGCCAAAAAAATATGATGAGGAAGGTAAAGAAACTTGTGACCATGAGGGAATAGTTAAGGTTGATGATCTTAAAAAAGCAATTATTAATCTATTTACACCTCCTGGAAAAAATGAAACTCCTGATGTGGCTTTACTGTTTTTTGCCGGGCATGGTTATGTTAATATAGAAGAAGATATTCGAGAGGGTTTTTTGGCTACTAGTGATGCTAAGTTTGCGAAAAAGCTCTCGAATAATGAAGATATTTTTGGTGTTCCTTTAAGTTGGTTAAAGGATTTATTGCAAAAGAGTCAGGTTCAAAAACAAATTGTTTGGTTAGATTGTTGTTTTAGTGGTGAATTATTGAATTTTGACGGGGTAGCTAACCTCAATACTCAAGAAAAAAAGGTCAGTCGCTGTTTTATTACTGCTTCTCGTTCTTTTCAAACTGCTACAGAAAAAATTGATGGAGAACATGGTTTATTTACTGATAATTTGCTGGAATGTTTAAACCCAGAAAATTATGTTGATGGTTGGGTAGATAATCATGTTTTGACGGAATCTATTCAAGAAAAGATGTCTCAGACATCTCAAGCACCTATGTGTGATAATTCCGGGGATACAATTATTCTGACTACTAATAGTCTGAATGAACCTCTGGATGAACGTTGGAAAAATGATCCTCCTTATCGGGGTTTATCTTATTTTCGGCAGCAGGAGAATGATGGGGTATTTTTTCATGGTAGAACTTCGTTAACTGATAAGTTAATTGAGCTAGTAAAAGATAATAATTTTGTGGCGGTTTTGGGGGCTTCCGGGAGTGGGAAATCTTCTTTGTTACGGGCGGGTTTGTTATATCAATTGAAGCGGGGGCAGAAAATATCGGGAAGTGATAGATGGTTTTATATTGCTCCTTTTACTCCGGAGGAGTCTCCTCTGAAAAGTCTGCTGAAAAGTCTGGGGAAAAGTCTGGGGGAAATTAAGATTAAGGGGGAAAAAGTTGAAGGTTTAATTCAGTTTGTTGATCAAACAGAGGCGGAACAAACAGAGGGGAAAAAGGTCGATTTTTTAACTAAGGAATTAATTGAAGAGAAATTAATTGAGTTTATTGATGTGGTTGAGGCGGAAAGAGTAATTATGGTGATGGACCAATTTGAAGAGTCTTTTACTCTCTGTAAAACTCACGAAGAACGACTGGATTTTTTTGATTGTTTTTTGGCTGTTTTGGAAAGGCGAGGTGAGAAGTTTTGTGTGGTGTTGGGAATACGGGCTGATTTTCTGGGCCGCTGTTCTGAATATGGAGGGTTGGCCAATAAAATTCAGGGACATCAATTATTAGTTACTCCTCTGGACGAGGGTGAAATAGAGGAGGTGATCAAAAAACCGGCGAAATTAGTGGGTATGGATGTTGAGCCCAACTTGGTTGCCAAAATGAGGGAAGATTTTTTGCGTAACCCTGGTAGTTTACCTCTGCTGGAATATACTTTGGATGCTCTGTGGAGTTTTGCGACTCAAGGGGAGAATAAAAGTCCATATTTAACTCTGGAAAATTATACAAGTTTGGGTGAAATAGAGGGTGCTTTGACGAAGCGAGCTGATGCGGTTTTTGAGAGTTTGAATGATGAGGAAAAGTCGGTGGCAAAGAGGATATTTTTAGAGTTGGTTCAGCCTGGGGAAGGGAAAATAAGTCCGGGGAAAATAACGGATACTCGGCGGCGGGTAATTTTGGAAAAGTTGCCTAATGAACGACATAGTTTAGAGCTTTTGTCTGCAGTTAGTGATAGGTTGGCTGACAAAAATAACAGGTTAATGACTAAGGATAGGTCGGAGGCGGGAATATTATTGGATATTGTTCATGAGGACTTAATTAGAAGTTGGAAAACTT
>ENA-UENT01000059-UENT01000059.1-marine-metagenome-genome-assembly--contig:-NODE-59-length-87071-cov-3.533330_pt1 | contig 87071 bp, 64 predicted proteins | sample MGYA00237879_ERZ529330 | MGnify/ENA primary metagenome ERZ529330 (study PRJEB26372, sample SAMN05368345) | marine metagenome | biome: cultured habitat; feature: ocean water; material: water; isolation... | reverse complement strand
GTTTGCCCTTCCCTCTGCTACGGATAACTGCGGGACTGCTACCGTTGCTCAGATCGAAGGCCCTGCTAGTAATGATAACTTTTTCCCCGGCACTACGACAGTATCCTTCTTAGCTACTGACCAAAGTGGTAATACTGCCACTTGCTCTTTTACGGTTACAGTGAATGACAACGAAGCGCCTTCTGTCACCTTCTGCCCAGCCGATCAAACCGTCAATGTAGCGCCAGGTGCCTGTAGTGAGATTATCAATTACCAACTCCCTACCGCCTTTGACAATTGTACGTACGCCCTAAATCGGACCGCTGGTCCCGCCAGTGGGGAGAATTTCTTCCCGGGTACCACTACCGTTACGCATACTTTCACGGATAACTACAACAATCAATCCTCCTGTAGTTTCAACATCACTGTCATTGACAACGAGGCACCCACTTTTACTTCCTGTCCAGCTGAAACAGTCGTATTTGTATCAGAGGGAAGTTGCGGAACTAATGTAGGTTATATCGCACCAAATGGGATGGATAATTGTGCTGCTAATCTAGCAAGAATCGAGGGACCTGAAAGTGGCGCCTTCTTTCCCGCAGGAGAGACGACAGTCACCTACACCTTAACAGACGCTACGAACAACATAGCTACCTGTAGTTTTCAGGTGATCGTGATTGACAATTTACTACCGACCGTAACTGCCTGCCCAGGCGACATCACGGTTGATGCAGCAATCGGCAGCTGTTCGCAAATCGTGAGCTATGAGACACCTACCGCCACCGACAACTGCCAAGCCAGTATGCAATTGACGGCAGGCTTTGCCAGCGGTTCTGATTTCCCAATTGGCACTACTACCGTCACACATACCTTCACCGATCCTTCAAATAATATAGTAGAATGCCTTTTCAATGTGACGGTCGTGGACAACCAATCTCCTTCCATCACCAATTGTCCTGATTCCATCATAGTAACAACTGCTGTGGATCAATGTAGTATGCTGGTGGAATGGGAAGCACCAAGTGCGGTGGACAATTGCGCGATCACCGATGTCAGTAGCAACAAGGCCTCTGGATCTTTATTTGAGGTGGGAACAGATACGGTAACCTATACTTTTACAGATGCCGTAGGGAACAATAGCGCCTGTACTTTTGAGATCATTGTCAATGCAGGTGATCCCAATTTCTGTAACACTGTAACCTCTACAGAAGATCTAGAAGAAGAAGGATTTCAACTATCTATTTTCCCAAACCCCGCCAGGGAGCAAGTTAATGTCAAATTTACTGCTGAGATGATGTCGACAGCTCAACTGCGGATATTTAGTGCCAATGGCCAGGAGGTGTATCAAGAGCAAATCGGCACAAGCCTGGGCGAGAATAATTTCTCCCTGGATATCAATCGATTTGCCCAGGGTTTATATCTCCTACAATTAAGCATTAAAAACCCGGAGGGTATCCAGGTTAAGAACCAAAGATTAGTTATTAATTGATCTATATCGAGCTTTTGGCTGAGTACTCACCACTGGGTACTCAGCCTTTTGATTCCTATTATATTTGGTTCTTAGACTAATCTCGTGTTTCGAGACACTCAAAAATGAAATTCAACGCTTTACTGACAGTAATCGTCCACGAGATTTGTCGAAGAAGGATCTAATTATTGAAGTAAAGAAGGGTTAATAGGCATTGACCAGTTCGCTAGGTCTAATATCATCTCTAACGAGATATAAGCCCGCATAGTCTTGGCTCAATATGTGTTTAATACGTAAAGCTTCCAATTTTGTGGCAAAAGCTCCTGCTCTTAACTGATAAAACGGTTTAGAGTCTCTCCAATCTACTGGAATATTAGGATAGCGGTAGCGGAAAGTGGATCTAGAAGATTCCATCTTCTGGAAATCAGTAGTCGCCAGGATTTGAATGCGCCAGCCGGAAATGGTTCCTTTGGCCTTATTCAATTCTGTGAAGCGATTCATCAATTCTGAGATCTTTGGTCCTTCTGCCACATTGATGGTATTTTGAGCATAACTAACCGTTAATGCGCCAAAAACGAAGAAGAAGACAATTAATAGACCCCATTTTGTTTGAGAACCAGTCATGATGTTATTATTTAAATCCCCAGCAAAAGCTCGGAGTAATTTGCTCTATATCCATCAGCACCTTATTGGCTAGCTAGATGATCTTTCATTATTCTTACACTGCTGGATGCACCTATTCTGCTGGCACCAGCCTCAACCAGTCTAATGGTCTCCTCCGGTGTCCGAATGCCTCCAGAGGCTTTGATCTTTATATCCTTACCTAAAGCGTTTGCCAGCATTTTAACCACTCTCACTGTTGCACCTTCTCCATTAACCCCTGTAGATGTTTTTACAAAGTCCGGCTGAAGCTCCCGGCAGATCGTGCAAAGCTGTAAGATTTCCTCATCCGTCAACAAGCCTGTTTCCAAGATCACCTTAATGGCTTTACGCTTCAGGTGCGCCGCGGTGATCATGCGATCCAAGTCACTTTGCACATCTTTCCAATTCCCACTCTTTACTGCTGCCACATTAATCACCACATCCAATTCATCCACTCCATCATCAATTGCCCGCTTAATCTCTTCTACCTTTGATACAGTGGTAGTATCCCCCATGGGGAAACCGATAACAGTTGCAACTTTAACTGGCGTATCCTGAACAAACTGGGAGGCTCGACCAACAAAATATGGAGGGACACATACTGCTGCGAAACCATATTCGACAGCATCTGTGCAAAGTTTTTTAATTTCTTCCAGCGTACAATCTGGACGTAAGAGGGTATGGTCAAAAAAGTTGGATAAATTCATTTAAATTTTTCAGGCTCTTTTGCCACCGCAAGATACGAATTTTTCGTTTACCCGTCTTGCTTAAGATCAAGCCTATCTTGGAGTTAGATTAATTCTTACGCACCACGCCGTGGCGGCCCAGCCAGAGATGTAAGTCCTCTTTTTTCAAGGCACTAGCCATCAACTCAGGAAACAGATCTGGAGTACAAGCAAAAGTGGGAATATCTAATTGCGCCAAATGTGCGGCGATGGCTTTATCAAAATTGGGCGCTCCCTGGTCATTTAGTGCTAAGAGACTGATCACCTGCACCCCGCTTGCTCTAAAACTAGCCAGCCGCTGAATCATTTCTCTTTGGTTTCCCCCTTCAAATAAATCGCTAATCAAAACCAAGATCGTATCAGCGGGAGAAGTGACAAAAGGCGTGATATAGGTCAAAGCCCGATTAATATCCGTACCTCCTCCCAATTGGGTCGCAAAAAGGAGATCTACCGGATCGTTTAGATGATCCGTCAAGTCTACTACGCTGGTATCAAATACAACCATTCTGGTTTTTAAGGACCGTAGGGAGGCCATGATACAGCCTAAGATACCCGCATATACCACAGAGGTGGCCATAGAACCACTTTGGTCAACCAACAGCATCACTTCACTCAATTGCCGGCTTTGACGACCATAACCTCGTAGTTGTTCCGGAATGATCGCTTTCAAACTAGGTTGATAGTGTTTAAGATTCAGTTGAATGGTTCGTTGCCAGTTAATATCCTTGAACTTGGGTCGGCGGTTGTTCATGGAGCGATTGAGCCTGCCGTGTAGAGCCTGTCGCATAGGATGATGTAGTTTCTTTTCCAGGGCTTCTACCACTTTTCGTACGACTATGCGAGCCGTTTCTTTGGTTTTCTCTGGTACTACATTCTTCAAGGAAAGAAGGGTGCCAACCAGTTCGACATCGGCTTCCACACTCTCCAGCAATTCGGGTTCGAGCAGCATTTGATCCAATTGCAGACGTTCCAAGGCATCCTTTTGCATCAACTGAACCATAGAAGTAGGGAAATACCGGCGTATATCTCCTAGCCACCGATTGACATTTGGCGAAGACTTGCCCAGTCCTTTCTTTCTTTCACTATCATACAGCGCATCCAATACCCGATCCATGGCCTTCAGTTCCTTGTTTAATCGAACGTCTTGGTCAGGATCAGATTTCTCTCCTAATATCATTCGCCATTTCTCAATGCGATCTTCCATGCAGCTAATATAGAAGGGAGTTTAGGATTATTGTGTACAAAAAACGGTAAACTTGTTGGTCAGGTCAAGATCTCTACTTCGTCAAATAGATAATCTGCTTTAGAGATGGGGTTTTACAGCAAATATATCCTTCCTAAATTGATCAATTGCACTTGTTCGGTCAGCACCGTCAGTAGACAACGGGCGAAGATCGTACCCATGGCTAAAGGCAAGGTCTTGGAGATAGGAATCGGTTCAGGCTTAAATCTTCCGTTCTACCAAAAGGATCAAGTAAAAGCCATTTGGGGATTGGAGCCACAAGGAGAACTCCTATCGATGGCGAGGGAAATGGGCGAAACGCAGGATATTCCCATTCGTTTCTTGCAAGCTTCCGCCGAGGAAATTCCACTGGACAAGCAGCAGTTCGACACCATAGTGATCACCTATACACTTTGTTCTATTCCTAAAGCGGAACAAGCGCTGCAGGAAATGATTAGAGTATTAAAACCTAATGGTCAGGTGCTATTTTGCGAACATGGCGCAGCCCCAGATCCAGCCGTACTCAAATGGCAAAATCGAATTAACCCCATATGGAAACGCGTAGGTGGCGGCTGTAATCTAAATCGAGATATTCCTGGGCTATTTCAGGCAGCAGGTTTTCATATACCTAACTTACAAACGATGTATATTCCAGGTTGGCGCCCCGCTTGCTTCAATTATTGGGGAAATGCCATCATCAAATAATAGGAAGTTTAGCCCTCAATTCCGATATTCAGGATTCTTCCAATAACCCTCCCTTTTTGAGGGCCTAAATCTGACGACAACTTTAAACATTGCCATTGATATGAAAAACAAAACGCATTCCCACGGCCGACGAAACTTCATCCGCAAAAGTGCTTTTGCTTTTGCTGCTGCCACTGCAGCTTCCTCCATCCAACTCAAAGCTGCCGAAATCAATTTAGAAGGCATTCCCAAAGGTACAACCATCCTCTTCCAGGGAGATTCCATCACTGATGCTGGCCGAAATAAGGCACACTACTACGCTAATCAGGGAGCTGGTATGGGCGGCGGCTACGTATATCAAATCGTGTCTCAAATGCTGGGTAATCACCCTGCAAGTGAATTGCGTTTCTATAATCGGGGGATCAGCGGACATAAGGTCTTTCAATTGGCCAACCGCTGGGAAGATGATTGTCTGCAACTGAAACCAGATGTACTTAGCATCCTGATCGGTGTCAATGATTTTTGGCATACCCTTAGCCACAGTTATAAAGGCACTGTGGAAGTTTATGACAAAGACCTTCGCCAATTACTGGATCGCACTAAAAAGGAATTGCCGCAGGTCAAACTGATCATGGGAGAACCATTCGCCGTGACGGGAGGAACAGCAATTGGAGCACCCTGGGAGAAGGACTTTCCTGCCTACCGTGAAGCTGCTAAGCAGATTGCTAAAGATTATGGTGCTGTATTTATCCCCTACCAACGCATCTTTGATGAAGCACTTTCCGTAGCACCGGTTAGTTACTGGTGTCCTGACGGTGTTCATCCATCGATGGCGGGCGGGCATTTGATGGCAAAAGCCTGGATCGAGGGTTTAATGAGTCTCTACGCATAGGAACTTCAATTTCTTAAACCCGAAGGCATGTCTTTCACCGGGCTGAGCCCAATGTTTACGACCGATAAATTGGTAGAGACCATCGAATTCTATACCCAACTGCTGGGCTTCACCTGCGAGTCATACGAGGAGGAATGGGGCTGGGCTTCTTTGCAAAAGGACGGGGTACACATCATGTTTAATACACCGAATGCTCATTTGCCCTTCGAGAAGCCACATTGGACGGGATCGCTTTACTTCTACACCAACAACATCCAGGAACTTTGGAGCAAACTGGAAAGCTATCCCAACATTTGTTACCCACTCGAAGCGTTTGATTATGGGATGCGGGAATTCGCCATTTATGACAACAATGGTTACTTGTTAAAATTTGGTCAAACTCTAGACGCTCAACCCTAAAATGAAAGGCTATCCCGTTTTATCATATAGTAGATTTCTTAGCCTTTTTCAGTAATAAATCAGGTATATATCAGTTACCTCCACCGCTCTGTTAAAGGCGGATTCGAAGAAAACATTTTAGTGAAAAATTTATACTTTTAGTGTAAAAGCTAATCCCCATGAATAAGAAGCTGATACTACTGGCCCTGGCAGGGGTCATGCTGCAATGTTACTCCCATTCTGTTACTGCACAATCATTTGTCAAAGATGACCCCATTCGCGAAGCATGGGTAGATTCGCTGTACAATACGATGGATGAAGATGAACGCTTAGGGCAACTATTTATGATTCGTGCCCATTCCGATAAAGGAGCAGATCATATTGCAGATGTCGAAGCGCAGATCAAGAAATATAAGGTGGGTGGTCTATGTTTTTTTCAAGGAACGCCTGATAAGCAGGTGGAACTCATCAATAGGTATCAAAAACTGGCTTCCCCTCTTCCAGTAATGGTGGCTATCGATGGAGAATGGGGCTTGGGCATGCGTATGCGGGCTACGACTATTAGCTACCCAAGGCAACTGATGCTCGGCGCTATCCAAGACAACGAATTGATCTATGATATGGGTAAGGAAATTGCCCGTCAGATGAAGCGAGTCGGTATAGACATCAATTTTGCTCCGGTTGTAGACGTCAATAACAATGCTGCCAACCCTGTAATCAACACACGATCTTTTGGGGAGGATCGCTACAATGTAACGGCTAAGGGGTATCAGTATATGAAAGGCATGCAGGATCACGGCGTGATGGCTTGTACTAAGCATTTTCCCGGACATGGAGACACCGACGTAGATTCACATTACGACCTACCCATCATCAGTCATAGTAAAGAACGACTGGATAGTATTGAATTATACCCTTTCCGCGCCTTGGCTAAAAAGGGCGTAGGTAGCATGATGATTGCTCACCTCCATGTTCCCGCTTTTGACGATCGTCCAAATCGGCCCACGGCTCTATCTAACAACACCATCTCCAATATCTTACGGAAAGAACTGAGCTTTAATGGGTTGATCTTTACAGATGCGCTGGAAATGAAAGGTGTTACCAAGTACTTCGAATCCGGGGAGGTAGAGGCCGAAGCCTTAATGGCTGGCAACGATATTCTCTTATTGCCGGAAGACATTGGCGCTTCCTTTAAGACTATCAAGGAATACATCCAAGATGGTCGACTAAACTGGGATGATCTTGAAGTCAGCGTAAAGCGAGTACTGCGTGCTAAATACCAGATGGGGCTACAGCAATTCACTCCTTTGCAAGAAGAAAATATTTCTAAAGACCTGAATTCGCCACAAGCCATCGCGCTAAAGCAGAAGCTCATTGAGCATGCGTTAACCATGGTACGGAATAAAAGAGGCTTACTACCTTTCCAAAACTTGAGCCAGCTCAACCTGGCCTCGCTAAGTATGGGCGCGTCCTCTACTACTACTTTTCAAAGACGTCTAGCTTCCTTCACAAAGATGACTCAATTGCAAACTGCAAAAGATATATCCAACAGAGAGCAAGATCAATTGATCAATCAATTGAAGGAAAAAGATGCCGTAATCGTGAGTCTACACGATATGAGCAGCTTTGCTAGCAGAAACTTTGGTATTACCGGTGCACAGCATGAATTCATTCAACGGCTCAGTAAAGAAACACAGGTCGTATTAGTTGTCTTTGGCAATCCGTATAGTCTGCAAAAATTTGATCATATCAATTGGCTATTACAAGCCTACGATGAAGATAAGCTCACACAGGATGCAGCTGCACAGGCTTTATTCGGTGCTATTCCCATTCGAGGAAGGTTACCAGTTACCGCTTCTCCAGCTAGTCGATTCAATACTGGGATCATGATGCCAGGGAATGCAAGGCTCGGTTATGCACTCCCCGAGAATGTTGGCCTTTCTTCCGACACACTAGCCAAGATTGATAAGGTAGCTGAAGAGGCCATAGCAAAAGGGGCAACACCTGGATGTGTGGTGCTAGTGGCAAAAAATGGGCGTATTGTGTATGAAAAGGCCTATGGCTATCACAGCTACGACCGCAGACAAAAGATGTCTACCAACGATATTTTTGACCTCGCCTCCATTACCAAAATCGCAGCCACCACTCTCTCCATTATGAAATTGCGGGATGAGGGCAAGATCGATATCGACCAACCTTTGAGTAAATACCTGCCTTCCTTAAAAGGAACCAATAAAGAGGAGGTTATCATTAAAGATCTAATGGCACATCGGGCCGGTTTGAAAGCCTGGATCCCCTTCTACAAACAAACCCTAGAAGGAACTCGCCGAAACCCACGCCCCTCCTCCAAACTGTATCGGACAAGTTCCAGTGGCACCTACGATGTTAAGGTAACGGATAAACTCTTTATGGATCATTCCTTCGTAGATTCCATCTGGCATCAGATCTATGAATCTGAATTGAGACCCAATACCAGCTATAAATACAGCGATCTAGGATTTTACTTGCTTGGTCAGACGGTGGAAGAGCTCACGGGGATGCCCTTGGATCAGTATGTGCATAAGACCTTCTACCATCCCTTACATTTGCGCACCGCTACCTTCAATCCTACCAAAAAGTTTTCGGCCGATCGAATTGTTCCGAGCGAGAGGGACAGGTATTGGCGTCGGCAGGAAATCGTGGGGCATGTCCATGATATGGGGGCAGCCATGCTGGGAGGCGTAAGTGGACACGCTGGCCTGTTTGCCAATGCTCAAGATCTTGCAGGGATCATGCAGTTATTCTTACAAAAAGGACAATACGGTCAGAAGAGCTGGATTGCTCCGGGTACGCTAGATGCTTTCACTACCCGGTTCCCAGGCGAAACCCGCCGCGGAATAGGCTTTGACATGTTGCAGCTAGATCCTGATGAGAACATGAATCTTTCACCTAAAGCATCTGCCAAGACTTTTGGTCATCTTGGTTTCACAGGTACAGCCGCCTGGGTAGATCCTGTTGACGACTTGGTTTTCATCTTTCTATCCAACCGAACCTATCCTTCCATGAACAATTACAAGCTGAACAAGATGGATGTGCGCCCTACTATTCAGGGAATAGTATATGACGCTAGGATCGGGCAAGCCCAACCCTAGCGGTTTATCCGCCTTCTAGTAATGGTTGCCTCGTGGTCCTTCCATGAGGTGGACAAATTGCCTTTCTGCCACCGTATCATCGGCAATCAAGTCAAAAAAGGACAGCAGGTATTCTCGCATTTGTTGCTTATCAACCTTACGTAAGGAACTGAATGCTTCAATTACCTGTAGGAGTTCGTCTTTCTTGGACTGAAAGTGCTGAATAACTGGTCTCAACGATTCTAGACTTGGATAATTGCCCATGAAGTACCGCTCTTTTACATTAGCTATCGGCAAAAGATCATTGGGCCAAGCGTAATTAGTATTGACCAATCCAGCAAAGTCAAAATCATATGGTACCGGTATTACTCCACCAGCGGAGTTGCGGAACAGCGCTAAGTTATGGCTAGTCGTGGGTAACCAATCCGTATTACCAATCATGAATTGGAAGAGCTGTACCATTTGATAGTGATCAGGGCTTAGGTCAGCTCCAAGGTGACTCTGCTTACAGGGCTGCAAGGCCAAGCGATTGGCCACTTCTTCTTTATCTTCTATCAAGAAAGCTTGCAAGCGGATGGGGCGTTTTCTTTTTCCTGTATCCTTTAGGATTACTTCTACCAATTGCGTCCTAAAGCTATATGGTGACAGGGTTTCATACAGCTTATACACCAAGTATTCCTTGTATAGCCAATCGGTTTGGCGTTTGCCGCTGCCAAAAGGAAGGACAAGCTTCAATTCATTCATTGAAATATACCCTTGTCTCCTAAGGCTTGAGTTGGAAAGCTTAATCTTCAAGGGAGGAATTTCTCCATACATATTTCGGAAGCGTCCTCTTGGACGGACCTTAAGCTCCTCTGCCTGTCTGGTTCCATCGGCAAAGGTTACGCTCATTTCAGCCTTCTGGTATTGGTATTTCTTGCGATTGATAAGTAAAGAATCTAAACTAGTTGCTAGCTCAATGACTTGGACTTCTTCGCCAATGAGCTGATCCAAAAAGCTTATCCTGGGGGGCTCATACTGAGCTTCAATACTGAGACAATTCAGGATCAGAACGATCGCAAAAAATAAGCGGATACGAACAGTTTCCACTGGATTATTGCTTGCACGCAATAACCCTTTGGGTTTTGGGGTGTAGGTTTTCATTTGATTTATGGTTTATAAAATACACTAAATACCGTCTTTGACGGTGGGGTTATTATACCTACAGCAGTTATCAAGCTTTTAGTCTAGAACCGGTACAATTCGATAAACGGTTCCTGGGTCTTCTACTCCTACATAAATGAAATTATCAGGTCCCATTTCAACACTTCTCAGTCTACCAATATTGGGCAACAAAAGTTCCTCTTGAACCACTTTATTTCCCTTGACTTTGCAGAGATTTAGATATTGGAATCTCAGGGATCCCACTAAGGCTGCTCCTTCCCATCCGGGATAACGATCTCCCTTCACAAAGGTCATTCCGCAAGCCCCAATCGAAGGCACCCAATACAGAACAGGTTGCTCCATTCCCTCTAGGGCTGTCTTTTCGGTAAAGGTGGTTCCATTGTAATTGATGCCGTAGGAGATCACAGGCCAGCCATAATTCTTCCCTTTATTGATGATGTTGATTTCATCGCCGCCTCTGGGCCCATGTTCGTGCTCCCAAATATCACCAGTTGCTGGGTTTATAGCCACACCTTGAGGATTTCGGTGGCCGTAAGAGTAGATGGATGGCATGGCACCATCCACATCAACAAATGGGTTATCTGTTGGGATACTACCATCATCCTTTATTCTGTGTATTTTCCCACAGTGATTGTCCAGGTTTTGCGGGTTTTTTGAACGATTTCCTCTATCTCCTACGGAAAAATAGAGAAAACCATCCTGGTCAAACTCCAAACGACTTCCGTAATGATGTCGTCGTTTGGAATAAGGCATAGCTTCAAATATAACTTCCTGATCAGTTAAGCGGTCCCCTTCCAATTTGGCACGCATGATAGCAGTAGTTGCCATACCTGTTTGCGTGTCGTGCGGTTTAGAATAAGAAAGATACAGCCATCCATTCTGTTGGTATTGAGGGTGTAACTCTATATCCAGCAGCCCTCCTTGGCCTTTGGCCGATACCGCTGGCACACCAGTGATTTTCTTTTGAGCCCCTCCTGGCGTTTGCCGGTAAAGCTTCCCGCCTCGGTCGGTAATCAACAGATCTCCACCGGGCAAAAATGTAATGCCCCAAGGTATACCAACTCCCGTAGCTACTGCTTCCAATTTGTATTTCAGATCGGAAGCTTCAAAAATATGATTAGCACCGGGCTTTTTCGAAAAACTATACCGGTCTAGGTTTTTGATTCCCACCAAAATAAAATTGGCTAAATCTTCTACTTCTTGATCGCTGAATGTGGTATCATAAGCTGGCATACCATCATTATCGTATCCGTATTTGATTCCTTTGATTAGATCTTCCTTCGTACTCCCATATTTCCACTTTCGATCTACAAAAGCATCCATTTGTGCTCCATGACAACCACCACAGTAATTGTCATAATTGGCTTTGGCAGCGGCAAAGCTTGGATCTAGGGATGCTCCAGATTCATTGGACACAAGGGATTCTCCGATAGAAGCACCTCGGCTGGAGGTTGTCGTAGAATTGCTCTGCTTGCGGTTACAACTCGTCAAGAGCAATACACTGAAAAAAAGCAATAGGGTCAAATTTCTTCTCATCTTGGGTAATTTCAATTCTGTTGCAAAATACCTAAGGATCTAAGCAATTTCAAGTCCTTGGAATAGTCTAGCAGGATATTTATAACTCAACGAGAAATCCAAGTAACTCAGGTAGAAGAAATGCATCCTGGACATATTGCCCAGGATGCTATTTATAAGATGGTTATCAGCAATAATTTTCCCTTTCTATTGCTGAACACTCCTTTGACGCTAAGAAATTGGGTGAAGTAATACGGTTAATTTCCTTTGACAAAAGCAAAACCAAATTGCTCTGCATAGGTGCCATCCGGGCCAATGATAGGTCCGTAAGTCAAGCCATCCGCGTGGTAGGCCCCTGCAACATGCCATTCAAAATTATCTACTAGACTGCAAGCCCCAATGCTTCCGAACAAAGACAAGTTCCCTCCTGGTGAAGTAAAGGTGATGGATCCTGTCCCTGAAGGCGACGCGGTGAAGGCATTATCTGAACCATCCCCTTTTCCCGCAGCACCAAGACCATCTACACCGAGCATTTCTTCAGTTAGGTCCGAACCTGGAGCCTCAAAAGAGAGATTCCAGATCGTGTACACACCGTTCGGAATAAGACCAGTTAGATTCAAGGTCACCTTGGTACCTTGATCGGTACATTCAGCAATAGCTTCGCCCTTTACGGCGCTAAACTCTCCCCACGTAATTTGATGGCCATCCGGTGCCAAAAGGGGATTATTCTTTCGAGTCTCATAGAGCAGATCAGAAGGATCAGCAGGCAGTTCCCCCTGTGCAGTTTGCACGAAGAATGGAATGTTGATCGCCTGATCATTAGTAGCACTAGGTCCTTTCACTTCATCATCTTTCGAACAACTGGCGAAGATGAAGCTCATGGCAAGCGCTAAAACAGTAAGCATTTTGGTGGAATTCAAGATTGATGTTTTCATGGTTTGATAGGTTGTAAGAATGAATAAGTGATTACCGAATACGATCACAATATTAGCCCCATTATCGCTTGGGGGATATAGCATTTGAGTCGATCAAACCGCTACAAATGGCTTTCACCTTTTTCTTTGAGTATTCCAGATTTTAATAAGGCAAGATGATGATATCGGTAAGAAGGAGGTGACTTTAGTCCATTCTCTCAAGTAGAAGTGGCATCCAATCAAAAGGACTAGCGTAATTCCCTGGATACTCCTTTCTTACGAGAGTACCTGATTATGATGAAATGCGTATCGTTCGCCCAAATATCTGCTTATTGCTTCTCTCCTTACAAGCTATCGCACTTAGCGTGATGGCCCAAGGTGGAAGTATGGGTGAACAGTTCTTACAATCATGGCATGCTGAATCGATAGATGTTGTAAAAAGTAAACATAGTGATCCCAATGGCGTCAGCCCTTTACATAAGGAGGTCCTAACCTCAGACAGCATCGCCTATTATCAACAACTTCCCATTCACCCACTTCGCCCATCGAGGAAACTGAGTCCTTGGCTTATTACAGGAATCATCGTAAGTATTATCCTAGCCATTTTTGGTTTGTACCAATACCAAATGAATCAATTTAAGGCTAGAGAGAAAATGAAAACGGCATTCGAGAAAAAACTAGCGCATGTGGAAATGTCTGCCTTGCTGGCTCAAATGAATCCTCATTTTCTTTTCAACTCATTGAATTCCATTGAAAGCTACATCGTCAGCAATCAAACCAAGGCTGCGGCACAGTACTTGAACAATTTCTCAAGATTAATGCGCTTGATTTTGCAGCATTCACGCTCCAATTACATCAGTCTAAAAGAGGAAATTAATGCCTTGGAGCTTTACCTTGAGATGGAACATATCCGATTTAAGGATAAATTTCAATACGGTATTTACATCGCTAGAGATCTGGATACCGATGCCATTGATATTCCACCAATGCTCATTCAGCCCTACGTGGAAAATGCCATCTGGCATGGCTTAATGCATAAACCGGATCGCAGCAATGGTATGCTAGTACTAGAAATTAGTCGGAAAGACAACTTTTTATATTGTGTAATTGAGGACAATGGAATAGGCCGTGAAAAAGCTCAAGCTATTGTAGCCAAAAAGACTACCCCTCGAAAACGATCGATGGGGATGGCCATTACCAAAGATCGAATGAAGATCATGAGTCAATTGTACAATTTTAATACGGAAGTAAAAGTCACTGATCTTTATCGTAAGGACGGAGAAGCGAGAGGCACACGAGTGGAATTATTCATTCCGCTCTAAGCTAAGGAGAGTTGAAAGGGCTAATGCAGGTCTCGATAAAATCAGACTACAGTACCACAGAACCAATGAATTTTAGTAGTTTAAAATAGTAAAACTCACAGAACTCAGGAAAAATGATCAAAGCTGTAATTATTGACGACGAATCCCCCAGTATCGTGACCCTGCGATGGAAGTTGGAAAATTATTGCCCAAATGTTGAAGTAGTAGCTTCCTTTGAAGACCCACGGGAAGGACTTGAATTCCTTAAGAAGTCACCACCAGATCTGCTTTTCCTGGACATAGAAATGCCCATGCTGAATGGTTTTGATGTATTGGAAGAACTCGGTAGGGATGTCCCATTTAGTATTATTTTCACTACCGCTTATGAGAATTTTGGTATTCGAGCTATTAAGTTCAGCGCCCTGGACTATCTCCTCAAGCCAGTCCACAACAAGGAGTTAGTAGAAGCAGTAGAAAAGCATCTACAAAAAAATAATCAAAGTGAAACTCAACAACGCATCGGCCTACTGCTCGATAATGTAAATGCAGAGAAAAAGGGCAGTTCGGGTAAAATTGCTTTGGCTACAAAGGAAAGCATAGAATTTGTAGACCCAGCAGAGATCATCGTATGCTCTTCGGATAGTAATTATACCATGGTTTATCTAGTCGATGGTCGGAAGCAATTAATCTCTAAAACACTAAAGGATTTTGAAGAGATGTTGCTCCCCTTAAACTTTTATCGCCCGCACAATTCCCACCTGATCAACCTCAATCTTGTGCATAAATACATGCGAGAAAGAGGCGGATATTTAGTCATGAAAAATCAGATGAAGATCCCCGTCTCAAAAGGGCGGCGTGAAGGCCTTTTAGAAAAATTGTTTTAATTTGTCTCTACATTGATGCTCGACAACTGCCCGAGCATCAATGAATACTTGTCAACTTTGAGATAAAAAAGCGCCATGGAGCACCCCCCCTTTGATACCCTACGTATAGACAAAAAATTCTGTGGACCCCCAAAATCAGGCAACGGAGGCTATGTCTCCGGTATCCTTGCGAAATACATCGATGGCGTTGCAGAAGTCAGCCTCCGGCAACCTCCTCCCCTGAACACCAACCTCCAGGTAGTAAAAGTTGACGATCGTGTTCAGCTCTTCAAAGGAGACCTCCTAATTGCAGAAGCCAAGCCTAGTTCCTTAACCATGGATATTCCTTCCGCTCCTGGTCCATCTACCGCCGAACTTGCTTCTCGATCATATGTTGGTTTTGAAAACCATTATTTCCCTTCTTGCTTTGTGTGTGGTCCAAAAAGAGGAGAGGGCGATGGGCTGCGAATCTTTACGGGGCCTACCCCCAATCGCCAGGTCGTGGCTGCCCCTTGGACACCCCATGACAGTCTTTTTGATAAAAATGGAGAACTTCCTTCTGAATTCTACTGGGCAGCCTTGGATTGTCCAGGGGCATATGCCGTACATGAAAGTAAGGAGAGCATGAAGGTACTGGGACGGCTAACGGCTAAGATTGAGCGCCCAATCCACAAAGGAGAAAGACTTATTGTGACCGGTTGGGATCTAGGTTCAGAAGGGCGAAAGTTCTATTCTGGCACAGCTATTTATGAAGAGGATGGTACACCAAAGGCTTATGCACAAGCCATTTGGATCGAGATTAACAAAAAATCATTCTAGGTCAAGATAGATTCTCGTGAGTGGAATCCCTTCATAGGCCCAAACTCCCTAGCTGGACCTTCAAATCAGTTATTTTAACACACATTCTGTTAGAAATAGGAGGCTTGTATTCTCTACAGGGCATGCACTTAGTTTTTATGTCTTATCTTATGATACCATTTGCTGGTAGCAAAGGATAGCCATCAGGTGTTTCCGGAGATAGCTATTCCCAGTATGCATTAAGAATCTATTCGATAACCAACTTATTAACAATGAGCAAGTTTTCAAGCCAACTTTTGGCCTTTCTATTTCTTCTATGTACAAACACTTACCTGTCCGCCCAAAAAGTCACGCCAAGTCCAGCTGAAATCAAGGCGCTAACCCCACATTGGGAGGGTGCCCGGCTGCCTGATGGCCGACCTAAGGTACCGTTAGAATTGATCAATCGTCTTGCTAATATCTCTTTGGAGGAAGCCTGGGGTGTACTCCGCAACGAAGGCTATCACAGTCAGTACGAAGGCAACTGGGAAGTACTTCGATCCGATCAGGTTATGGTGGGGCGCGCCTTGACCGCACAATATTGGCCCAGTCGACCCGACCTGGAGAACCTGATCAAGGAAAAGGGAAAAGCAGAGGGCAGAATCGGGGGATCCAACTCTTGGCCGATAGATGTGCTGAGCAATGGAGATATCTATGTGGCGGATAGTTATGGAAAAATTGTAGGCGGGACTTTGATCGGAGACAACCTTGGCAACTCGATCTATGCCAAGTCCCAAAATGGAGTGGTCTTCTACGGATCATCCCGCGATAGAGAGGGACTGGAAAAAATCGATGGCTTCAATGCTTTTGTAAAGGGTTTCGACCCTTCCTTCATCCAAAACATGATGCTCGGAGGGATTAATGTCCCCATCCGAATTGGTAGAGCAATGGTCCTTCCCGGCGACGTGGTCTTGGCTAAACAAGGTGGAATCGTATTTGTGCCGGCTCACCTGGTAGAAAAAGTAGTTATTAATGCCGAATTCATTGCTTTACGGGATCAGTTCGGACACCAGCGCTTACGCGAAGGCAAGTACACCCCCGGCCAAATCGATAGCCGCTGGACAGATGCCATCAAAGCAGACTTCCTTGCCTGGTTGGATCAAAACCCCGACAAGTTGCCTATGTCAAGAGCTGAATTAGATGCCTTCCTAAAGGACAGAACCTGGTAAGGCCTGGGCATCCTTATAATCAAAACGAGACGACAACATGAAAAAACAAGTTTCCAATGCTAAGAAGAAAAATCTCCATACGCGAAGAAACTTCTTAGGAGTAGCGGGAATGGGCGGGCTAGCCCTAGGTAACTTTATCCATGCTCCGATTGAGGAGACCTTGGAACATGCTACCTCCAAAGTTCAACGGGCTAGTAAGCCTTCACAGCTTAAGATCACCGACATGAGGTATGCGGTGGTCATGAATGGGCACGCCCGTTGCCCCATCATTCGATTAGACACGAATCAAGGTATTTACGGAATCGGAGAGGTTAGGGATCAAGCAAGCTGGCGTTACGCCCTATTCCTCAAGAGTCGCTTGCTAGGGCACAATCCATGCAATGTCGAAATGCTCTTCAAACGGATTAAGCAGTTTGGCTTCCACGGCCGACAAGGAGGAGGAGTATCTGGGGTAGAAATGGCCTTGTGGGATCTCGTGGGTAAAGCCTATGACGTACCGGTCTATCAGTTATTAGGTGGGAAGTATCGCGATCGTGTTCGATTGTATGCGGATACGCCGAGACTCAATGATCCGGAGAAATTTGCCGCTAAAATGCACGATCGTGTAGTCGAAAAGGGCTTCACCTTCCTCAAAATGGATTTTGGCATTGAATCTTTGAAAGACATTCCCGGAACCGTAGTCAATTCAAACTTCTGGGACATCGGCCGTCAGTGGACCAATGAACCGATGACCTATGGTGGAACAGAACACCCCTTCACCCAAGTACAGATTACGCCGAAAGGAATGGACATACTATGCGAATACATTGCCAAGGTCCGGGAAGCCGTCGGCTATGAAATTCCGCTCGCCTCGGACCATTATGGGCACTTTGGCCTTAATGAAGCTATTCGCCTGGGTAAGGCAGTCGAACCCTACCGATTAGCATGGTTGGAGGATCTCATTCCCTGGAAATTCACCGAACAATGGAAAGAGATTACCCGATCCTTTGAAACGCCTACCACAACGGGTGAGGATATATACCTCAAAGAGGAATTCATTAAACTCATTGACACCCATGCGGTAGATATTGTCCATCCAGACCTTGCTACAGCCGGAGGTATTCTGGAAACCAAAAAAATAGCTGATTACGCGGAAGAAAAAGGCATTGCGATGGCCATGCATTTTGCGGGAACACCTATTTCCTTTATGGCAAATGTTCATTGCGCAGCTGCCACCCAGAATTTCATGGCCTTAGAGCATCACTCTGTGGACCTAGACTACTGGGAGGACTTGGTAACCGGTCTAGATCACCCAATGATCGAAAAGGGTTTTGCCATTGTACCAGAGAAACCGGGTTTGGGCGTCGATTTAAATGAAGAAGTAGCCAAGCAACATTTGGCTCCGGAAGATAAGAGCTATTTCAAGCCGACTCCTGATTGGGATAAAATTCGCTCTTGGGATAGGCTTTGGAGTTAGCCAAACATTTGTAGCCTAGTCCGCTTCGGCGGAGTGGGCTACAAATCTTCTAAGAAGGTGATCCGATTACCACTGGGATCTTTAATCCCAAATTCAGTGGTATTCCAAGGTGTTTTCTTGTGTACCTTTTCTACCGTCAATATTCCCTTACCTACAAACTCCTCGATCAAAGGCTCAATATTTTTTACCTCAAACTTGACATCGGTGGAGATCATGTCTTGCGGGAACTGAAATTGTAAATGCAAATACAAGCCTTGCCTCCCGACTACCGCATAATCCATAGGCCCGTCTTGGTAGCGGGTACTATCATACACATTCGTAAAACCTAGCTTTTCTTTGTACCAATCTACATCCTTTTGCACATCGGCTGAAGCCAGGACAGGGCTAACATGGAGAAAGGTGGTCTGTTTGGAGTCTTGCGTCATGATTCCCGAGTTTCTGGAATGAGCTTTAATTTGATTATTATCCACAAGCATGCTAGGCTACCGACCAAGAAGGTAAGCATCGTGACCCAGGTCCAACTGGGCATGATGCTTGTCTCCCAGCCCGGCGTAACAATCGGCGTTGGCATAATTACCTCCAAAACCAAGGCTACGACAATAAGCATCAATAGCAAACGCTGAAGCAATCGACTTTCTCTAGAGCTGATATGAATATTTAAAGAAGCCATTAGCAAAATCAAGTTTAAGGCAGCAGTCTTCAGTATCCAACTCTTGCCAAAAAAACGTTCCATAGCAGCCATTCTTTCAAAAAGAATCCCGCTCTGCCAATCCATGATTAATTCCACCGCGCCCAAAGCGAGCAGAATGATACTCAAGGCTCCAATAAAAGCTTGGCTGGCGGACCGCACTTTGGAATCGCCTAGATTTTTTTCCACTAGAAAACCTAAGATACTTAATGCTAAAAAGGTAAAGAGCGCAGGTACAATTAGCATCTGGTCTATATTTTTTGAAGATTACATATCCATCACTGCTTCGACATCCTTATCAATTTCAGGGGGTGTCGAAGCGAAGGAAATGGACAGGAAGAGAATGAGCGAAATCACTAAGGAAAAAGCGCCCACATCTATCCCATAAGGTAAGCTAATCTTGAAGAGTTTTACGACAAAATTGATCAACAAACTAGAAATAATAGCAATATTGGCGGCCATGGGCGTTGCCCGCTTCCAATTGAACCCAATCGCCACCGTAGGCACGATGGCTGCGGCAAAAGTCCCCCAACCAAAAGCCCCGAGAATAGCGACCAAATCTCCGGTATATAGAGCGAAAACGGCCGCAAAAATCGTGATCATCACCGTTGTAAAACGCGCCCACCACAGCTCGTTCTTGGACTTTTTCCAGCCTAGTGCTTTTGGAATATCATGCATTACCGCCGCCGTACCAATGTTAAGGAATGAATCGGCAGTAGACATGATCGCAGCGAACAATCCGGCGAACACCACTCCTGCCAATAAAGGATGAGCAAAGTTCTGTAAAAACTGCGGTGCTGCTGCATCTGCACTCGCCAATTCAGGGTGTTGTCCACTCAAGACCAAGGCTCGCATCGCTAACCCAATGCTTATCCATAATAAGGCAGCGAGAATATAACCAATCGCAGACACGGGTAAAATATACTTAGCATCAGCTACACGCTTATTCATCATCATTTTTGTAATCACATGCGGCTGCCCAGCTCCTCCTAGCCCAAAAACGAAAAACCAAGACAGGCAACCTATCATCCCCAGCGTCCCCCAAGGACCAATGGCCTCTGGATCATCTGCATAGATCGTCTCACTAATCGTAGTAAATCCCCCATCGAAAGTATTGATGACGGTAAGAAAGATTAGCAACGCAGCTACGACCATCACAGCTCCCTGTATCAAATCGGTATAAACGGAAGCCACTATACCTCCTGTTACACTATAAAAAACTAGAATAGAACAAGAAATGATCAGGCAAGCTTCCAGGCTGATAGTGTCGAAATAGGATGTTTCAACTAGGATGTCTCGTAGCACTACCGACATTGCCAAAATCTGGGTAGCTAAATAGCCTAAAACCCCCAGCAAAATAGCGATAGCTGTCATCAGTTGGGTAGACTTACTTTTATATCGGAGGTGCACGACATCGGGCAGAGAAATACTATTCCCCAACTCCGCAAAAAGTCGCAGCCTTTTTCCCAAGGTGTAAAAAGAAATCGTGAATCCAGCAATCACACAGATGATCATCCAAACGGAACTCATCCCCATCCGATATACCAGCCCCGGTCCACCGACAAAGCCAAAACCACTAAGTGTACTCGAAAAGACCGCAAAAGCAGTAACGGCAATGCCCAAGTCACGCCCCGCCATAAAAAAGTCTTGCGTAGATTTAGTGCGTTTCAGGGCCCAAATGCCGATAACAATACATAGAAACATGTATAAACCAACACAGGTAAGAATGATCGGACTCCGGTAGGCTTCCATAGGATTTGTTTAGTGTTCAACAAGGCAGGCTTTGCTCCCGCGAAACAACTTAATAAATAATCCTCAAAACCTTCCCATATCCGCTAGATTACCCCAGTCAACAGGAGAAAAGCTTTATATTTAGAAACAAAAAGGAATTCACCTCTTGTTATCCACGTTCGAAATCACCATTGTTCAACTATTCATTATTTGTGCCATTTTTAATGGCTTGATCTTTTCTGTACTTCTATTCTCGAAGAAGGAAAACAAACTAGCCAATCGTTTTTTGTCCCTGCTTATCTTTTCCCTATCTCTGACTTTTACACCCTATGCTTTTGACCTCAAACCGCTAGGAAGAATACTTTGGGTTACCTGGTTGCCCTTTTCATTGACCTACTGGATAGGCCCCTCTTTCTATTTCTATGTTAAGACGCTCACACAACCTAACTATCAACCCACTCGCACTATTTTTTGGCATTTCAGTGCCATTCTACTGAACTATATACATAGCATCTATCACCTTATAACAGGTGGCAGCAATGTCTTCCCTTGGTTTCATCATTTTGCTGAGCTTCTAGAATCGTTTGCCATTGTATCCATCATTATCTACCTCCTATTAGCGTTAAGAGAGGTTAGACAATACCAACGATCTATTTTTGATCAACTCTCTACCATTGAAGGCTTGCAACTACGTTGGATTAAAAGCATCATTCTGGTATTGCTAGCGACTTTTATCTTGATCATCATTTACTTGGCTGTCAATGATCAATTCATTGAAAAGTATTTTAATGTCCCGACTAACCTATACCATCATCTACTATTTTCTATTTATGCTAGCGTCATCTATTGGTTGGCGATCAATGGCTTTCTGCAATCCCAAACAATTGCCCTGGCTACCGTTCCCCGATCTTCTACATCGATCGGGGAAGACGCCACTTCCCACCTTGCTATTCTCCTGGATAGTATGCAGAAGGACAAACGCTATCTAGACCCTCAGCTGAGTCTGAAAGGTCTCAGTAAACACACAAAAATTCCAGAGAAAGAAATCTCTGCCGTACTAAATCATCAGCTAAAGAAGAACTTCTACACCTTCATCAATGAATACCGCACCATCGAAGTAAAGAAACGGCTGTTGAATCCCAAATATGATCATCTGACCATCCTAGCCATAGCCTTAGATGCTGGCTTCAATTCCAAAGCAACATTTAATCGGATTTTCAAAGCTGCCACCGGACAATCTCCCAAAGATTTCCGGACTCAACGGCAGTCTCAATGAAAACTAGGACGTCTCATCTAGCATTGAGACGCATTACTGGTCGACCGAGAGTACTTTTGTTTCAAATACGTCGAAATGAAAATACCCACTGTTATTAGTCTACTCCTGTTATGCCTGTTTAGCCAAGCTCAAGGGATTAGTCAAGGTAAGGCTGGCAGCTACTGGGGTGCAGCCCTTGAACAAGGCCCTCACCAAATCGGATTTCGAACCCTTTTCACTTATGATCAGGCCCGAGAGGCCATACCTTTTTCAGATTGGGATGGCAAGCTTACCTACAATCAAGCAATGGACCAAGGTCGGCAAATGCAGATCAATATCTGGTATCCAGCTGAAGGCAAGGGGAAACCGATTAAATACCTACACTACATTAACCTTCTAGGTCGACAGATAAATTTCTCTCCTGATAATACTGTCTTTGCCCGAAAGATATTCATTGACCAAACCAATGCCTTGGGTGGTAATGGTCACTTTACAAGGCAACAATTTGAACAAGTAGCGGAACTGAGCACCAGGGCTTATCTTGAGGTCCCAGCCATTGAAGGAAAATTCCCTTTACTGATTTTCCCAAACGGAGGAAGTCCTGCCTATCAAAGCATCATGTGTGAATACCTGGCTAGCCATGGGTACGTAGTAGCTGCCGTGGCTTTGAAAGGTCAATATTCTTCTACGACAGATGTCTCCACCAAAGGACTAGAAGTCGCCACTGATGATCTAAAATTCACCCTAAACCAACTTTTAACCCTGGAGAACGTAGATCGGACCCAGATTGGCCTAATGGCCAATGCCATCGCATCTTCTATGTGTACCGCCTTTGCTTCTAAGAACAGCTTAATAAAAGCACTCATCAGCTTGGAAGGAGGATTACTAAGTAACTTTGAGCAAAGGCTTTTACGACAGACTAACTTCTATACCCCTTCGGCTATCCAAATCCCAATTCTAGGTATCTATGCGCCGCATCCAGCCATTTCTCCTGAGTTCATTAAACACTTAAAATATTCGGAACGCTTCTTTGTACACTTCCCGGGTATGACGGAATTTCACTTTCTCAACTATGGGCTACTGGAAAGGACAGTTCCTAGAATCATTGGCACACCGAAGGGAGACACGGAAAAGGGATTTGCCTGGGCAGCACAACTCTCATTAATGTTTCTAGACGCAAAATTGAAAGCGGATAAGTCTGCTCAAACTTTCCTTGAAAACTTCAGGATACCATCTGCTGCCGCTGAGGTAATAGATACTGTATTCACAATGCCGGCCTTAGCTGCACCTCCTAACATTGCGCAGCTAAAAGATCTTTTCATTGCTAAGGGGATGACGGCCATCGATAGCATTTACCAATCGATGCGAGCTCATGATACACAAGTCTTCCCCTTGCCTTTTTATACGGAATTTCGCGATTGGTTAGCCTGGAAGAAAGATCCGGACTATGAATTCAGAGCACGGCTATATCAGATGGCTATAGAGAGCTTTCCGAGTTCAGCAGTAGCTCATTTTTATCGAGCCTACTTCGCGGAAAAGATGAACGACACCTCCCTAGCCAAGGAGTATTACCAACTTGCCTTGGAACTAGTCCCTACTGATGAGGATTCGACTTTAACGAATAGCAAAAGGCAGGCACTGGAAGAGCAGGCACAGCAAGCATTGTCTCGGCTATAAGAGTTGGCATTCTGCGCTTTAGATCGACTCCTCAAATACCCGGGCAAAATACCCGCTTAACTCGTTGGCAACAGCTTCCTTGTCCTCTATCTCTTGTATGCCCGCCAATACCTTGGCCAGGCGTTTCTTGTAAGCCAGTTGCATTCCTCTGCCGATGAGTATGCGTTGAGCTTGCGGAGAGCCGGCACCATGGAGTGATTCGGTGAGATAACCTACGGCATTGCGCCCCAAAGTCATATTTTCGATTAGCCGTAGCATGCGCATCCGATCTTCGGTAGGCACAGTCGCCTTGCCCTTGAGGTATTTTTTTAGGAGTTTACCGACTTCAGGATGATTAAAGTCCTTTTCGGAGGGAAGGGTCGCGACCAAACCTCCTGCCAGATCCTGTGCCAAACGGCTAATCTCAAAAGGAAAACGGGTCACATGATGTTTACAGACATTTGCCAACATATCATCACAAATGTAGGCTCCGGAAGCGGTCTCATAACCCTGATAGGAGGAGGCAATGCCCGTACCATAGACCGTTTCATTCAGGTGGGTCATTTCCACCAACTTATCTTTGATGTGTGAAGCTTTGGTAATACCATTGTACTCCGCAATAGCAGCCGCCGCACCGATCAATACATCCCCTACCCCACTTTTGCAAACGTAGCTTCGTCGGTGATAGGTGGTAAATCTTTCTACTAAAAGGGAAGCAAAGTCGTATTCCCCATCCATAAAAACATATTCCCAAGGAATAAATACGCGATCAAATACCACCATCGCCTCTTGTCCACCAAAACGCGCATTCCCGGTATCGATTTCCCCACCTTCCATGCTACGCGTGTCACACGATTGACGACCATATATGTAAGCCAAACCTTCTGCCTCGACCGGAACAGCTCCGATAATGGCATAATCTTTATCATTCTCTGTTAAGCGCATTGTTGGCATGACCAATAACCAATGACTGTTGATACAGCCCGTTTGGTGAGCCTTGGCTCCACTGATATAGATTCCTTCTTCTGTTCGATCTACAATACGCACAAACATATCTGGATCAGGCTGCTGATGTGGGGCAAGACTGCGATCTCCTTTTACATCGGTCATCGCTCCACCTACCACCAAATTCCCCTTGTGCATCTTATGTAGAAATTGCTTGAGTCTGTTATGATAAGGCGTCGCATATTTTTCATCCATTTCATACGTGACCGAGTACAGAGAATTGAAAGCATCCATTCCAACACAACGTTGAAAACAGGTCCCGGTTAGTTGTCCGAGCTTTCGTTGCATTTTATTTTGCAACACCAAATCCTCTTTACTCATACTAACATGCAAAAAGCGGCTGATTCGCTCCCCAGTAAAGGGTGAAATAACCGTTGCTAAGTCCGGGTGAGACACCCCAAGGTCGTATGTTTTGGCCACTGCATTAATCGAAGGGCGGATCATGGGATGATCCACGGGTTCTTCCACCTGCCCACCAAATAAATAGATATTCAGTCCTCTACCTCTCAAACTCTCTATATAGTCTTCACCACTGACGATCTTCTTTCCAGAATTCCATTGATTTTCCTTTGTCACGATGCTTCTTTTTTTGCTCTAGAAAATGACTTCTACTTACTTTCCCTTTGGTCCACCAAGGACTCAAATGTTGCCATGTCCTGCTTGTCTAAGATCCACTCATCAAAACGGAATACATAGACTAAAGTCATGACAATAGGCACAGACCATATACCATAAATCGCCCAGGCTGTCGGTATAGGCAATCCCCCAAAATACTGCGTTTCCGTGGCATCAGCATATCTCCAATAAGCCATAATGGATAAATGATAAGTAATGGCATAGGCTATCGAGCCCGCCATCAGCCAATACCGCAAATTCCCGGTAGAACGCTTTCGTCTGGCCCCAATAAATATGGTTGCTACAAAAACCAACAGGATCATTAAGCCAAAAAAATAGGCCAACCATTTAACGGACGATTGCTCCGCCACTGAATTCCCACTCTTCAACATGGTCTCAAACTCAGGATGCAATTGGCTGGTCGCTTGTGGGATATCTGGCAATATCCACAGTGCAATGATGATGGCGAGCAGGCCAAGAAGTCCCCCAAGCAATATTTTAAAATAATCCATCAGGCTCTTGCTTTTCGTACAAAATAGGGATTTATCAAAGGACAAGAACAACTCTCAGTAATTTTCTTGAATACATTCTATATTGTGATCGAAACCTAAACGACTACCAAATGCCAGAACAGAATGCACCAAAGGCCTCTCCCATCATTCCGACCCGAACAGGAAAAGTACAGGGCCTTCAGCAGGGCTCTATCTACGCATTTAAAGGCATTCCTTTTGCAGCACCTCCGGTAGGAGAAAACCGTTGGCGTGCCCCTCAGCCGCTCACACCCTGGCAAGGCGTTCGCGACGCCTCTTCCTACCAGACCCTCGCCTTGCAATCCAGCTACCCTAAGGACTCCTTTTTCAAACAACCCAATTATCCACAAAATGAGGATTGCCTCCACCTGAATGTCTGGTCGCCTTCTCTTGATCAGGAAGCTAGACTCCCGGTGATGGTTTGGATCCATGGTGGTTACTTTAACTTTGGGGGAGGTGCCTTACCTCACTACGATGGTACAAATCTAGCGAAGCATGAGGTAGTAGTTGTCACGTTCAACTATCGATTGGGCGTTTTAGGTTTTCTAGCTCACCCCGCCTTAAGTAAGGAGTCGGAGCATCAGGTTTCAGGAAACTATGGGCTACTCGATCAGATTGCCGCATTGCAGTGGGTTAGAGATAATATCAATCAATTTGGAGGAGATCCCTCGAATGTGACAGTCTTTGGCGAATCCGCCGGTTCTTGGAGCATCTCTATTTTAGTCTGTAGCCCCTTAGCAAAGGGATTATTCCATAAAGCGATTGGTCAAAGTGGTGCCTCGACCGGCCCAACACCATTTCTTAAAGACAGTAAGCATGGGAAACCAGCTGGCGAACAAATGGGAGAAGCTTTTGTAGAAGCCACCGGTGTTGATAACCTAGAAGCCCTTCGACTATTGCCCTTCTCCAGTATCGAGACAGCAGCCAAAGCATCTCGGTTTTATACAGAGCCCTATGTCGATGGCTGGTTCTTGCCTGATGAACCAAGATTTATCATGGATGCGGGGCAACAGCAACAGATTCCTGTTCTTATGGGTTCCAACCAGGACGAAGCCACGGCATTTACCGACCCGCGGCAGCTCCCCAGCACTCTGGAAGCCTTCCAAGCTGACCTACGGAAAAGATATGGAAAGTGGGCTGACCGCTTATTCGAAGCTTATCCAGCCCGCTCAGATGAGGACGTTCTCAACGCTCATTTGGATCGGCTCGGAGATCAGTTGTTTACCTTGTCGATGCGCCATTGGGCAGAACGTTCAGCAAATGCTCAAATTCCAATCTATCTGTATTACTTCACCCGAATTCCCAATATTCCACAGAAGGCCTACTTTGGGGCGTACCACGGGGCTGAGATCCCTTATGTGTTTGATAACCTGAGTAAAATACCGGTAAAAGGGATTTTCAATGAACGAGACCAAGAACTCGCTCATCAGATCATTACTTACTGGCTTAGTTTTGCTCGGACCGGAACCCCTTCTGGTGAGGAGCTACCTGTATGGCCAGCCTATCAGCAGGAAACGGCTTTTTATCTCGAATTGGGAGATGAGCTGGCTATAAAACAGCATCTTTTGAAGAAACGTCTGGACATCTTAGATGAAATAACCATTGGGCGAAGAAAGGGATAAAATGAAAGATCGGAAGCTATCTCTCTGGACAACTTCCGATCTCTTATCTTGAAAAGCTCTATACTTTCTAATTCAGCTGGAATCTCACCCGAATCCCCCCGGCCGAATCCGTCCTAGGGAAACCGGCTGAAGTTTTCGGCTCCACCCGCCTATAATCAAAGAAGGCCTGTAGAGATAATCTTCGATTCAGCTTGTATTCCACCGTCGGTGATATGGTAAGCGAATAATTACCACGCGTCGGTTCGGCACCGGGGCCATCCAACTGCTGAGCTAAGGTGATATCATCTCGCAACTGGAAATTAAATTGAATATCTAAATCCTGGGCATCCAGCTGGCCTCCCCGGCCTCCTCCTCCTCGCCGCGGTGATCGAGGATTATTTCCATCAGCACCCTGATCTGGATTATTCCGCCCGCGCCCCTTCTTCTTACTGCCTGTCAAGAATGGGATATCCACCCCTTTCATCAAGTATCCGAATCCAATATTGATATCCTTGGCTCTGGATTCACTTAGCAATTTACTAGTAGAGTTCAAAGCCAAGTTTCGAGTCTGGCTGTAGTCCACCGTAAATGACATACCGTTGGTCAAGGTTGCTTCAATCCCGATTAAAGGAGAGAATCCCTCCTGAATCACCAGGTCTGGAATTTCAATTCTTGGGTAGAAGTTATAATCGACAGTATCCAAGCTATTTCCAGTCAGCGGATCTTGGTTCCGCAAGAAGTAATTGCTTGTTTGATATCTGCTAATACTTAAGTTCCCTTTATAGGCATGTGTCAAACTGAAATTGCTGAAGATCTCACGGAAGAATGGAATCTTGGACAAGCCGTTATAAGACAATCGCCAGTTAAGGTGTGGCCGAAGATTAAAAACATTCAAATCCACCGTACGTGCATCTTGCCCGGTGTAGGCTGCCATAAAGGCTGGTATCATCACGTCCTGTTGCAAACTACCATAGCCTTCTGCATAGCCTTGTTGAGCTAAGTTTACGTCTGTGTGAACTCCTGTCCCCAAGCGATTTGAAATAATTACTCGATTAGCCTCAAACTGCTCAAAGAGCTCTACCACGCCTTGATCATCTTGGAACAAAGTGCTCAAGGCAGAATATGTCATATTAAGCTGACCTGAGTTCCGTGGGATGGCGTGATCGAAACCTTCTCCAGGAGCTGAGGTTTTATCTAAGTTCTTAAAAGTCTCTGAGTAATTTTCCGTGAAGGAACGATTCATGTCCAGATCTACTCTAAAATCTCGGAGTGGTTCTAGCGTAATCTTCCCATCCCAGGACAAAGTATAATCCTGAATCACATCTCGGTTTAAGAACACATTATCCGTAATATTCTCCCGATTTTGCCATAACCAGTCATCCGCTGTACGCTGTTGAGAAGGGTCCAAGGTTCGGATGTTTGGTTGTACCCCGGCGATGAAATCCCATCCTGGTGCCCCGAAGCCAGAAGCCATTCCCATAAGGCTAGCTTCAGGTGTGAAGCCAGGTACAACGGTTCGGAATCGTTCCGAATAGGAGAATCGGCCTTTCCGCAGCAATAAGAGCGGTCGGATCAGTGCTGCTTCGATCGGACTGACATCCCGGTTCCGTTTTCGCTTGGCATTCTTATCATCATCTTTATTGGCATTTCGATCACGAGGATTCGCGGTTCGCCCAGAGCGGCCCCGATTACTGGAGCCCTTACTCGCCCGTTCTATTTTCCGCAAATAGGGAATCGAGTTATACAGTTTCTCGAAGTTGAGATCTGCATTCAAGGTTCTATTTTGCATATTGGAAATAATGTTGCCTAAACTATCCACGTTTAAGGCAGCAGCTTCCCAACGATATTCTCCTTGATAACTAGCCCGTACTTGTACCCAATCCATAAACGGAAGGTAACGAATGGGCAAGGTATAATTGACCGAGAATCGGTGATTGTAGAACTTGGGACGACCGAGATCTCGAATATTATTCAAAATACTATCCCGTCGGAATTTGTCAATCTGATCAGCCGGTAAGGTCTCCAACATAAAACTCTCATCTGGCTCATCGATCGAAGCCGTAACAGCGGCATCATAATTGAATTTCAAGGATTTTGTAAAATCCCAACTCAGAGAATAGTTACGGTCCCAAAAGAAACGCTTATTGAAGAAGGTATTAAAGCGATCATCCAGTCCCGTGAAACGATAGCGTGTGGTCGAGAACTGTCGATCGAATACCGTACTAAAGGTAAAGGATTGCGGCAAGGGGTTAAAGTTGAACTCCTTGATCAATCGCAAATATTTACTCTTTATCTTTTTGAAGGGCTCTATCGGTTTGGACGGAATGCTGAAGCTGTAATCCAGTGCTGCAGTCCAATCATTTTCCCGTTCAAACTCAACCAAGGGATCCCTCCGCTCCGTTTTACTGTTGGAATAGCTTACGCTAAAATTCTCAATATCCCAGGGCATCGGTTTACGATTCGGGTTGTTCCCCGTTCGTTCCTTGCGCACGTTGGTGAAATTATAGGTTCGAATATTCACCACTTCCTGGCTCTGGTTCCTCAGCGAATCTCGGACGGATTTACTTTCTGCCCGATCCAGCTTATCCTTCAATTTTATGTCTGTATCGTAAGGATCGTATTCCGGCGTCGTAGTCGTATTGGAAATTTGACCGTAGAAGGGCACGCGCAATCCTAATTTCTCTGGGAAGAATTTACCCAACTCTAGGTTCGCAGCTACATCATACCCTGTTACTTGCTCTCGGTTACGCTCATGTACTTGATTATCGAGTGCACCGAAACCAATAGTACTAATATTACCTGCCAGGGTTAAGTTTCCTAGGTCTGCCAGCTGGATATCCATTCTTGCCAAAGCAGCTGCACCACCTCGTTCATCCAAGCCAGCTAGACGAAGTTCGTTGATCCAAACCTCACTATCGTAGGAAGCGCCATCATCTTCTGGGTTACGGATACCAATCACCATCACCTTCGCATACCCCAAGCTTGGGCTACCCTTCACCCGAATTTCGTGCATAGCATTGGTCTCCTCAGCCTCAATCATCTTCGAGTAAATTTCCGATTTCTTCACCCCCAATTCATTTCGTTCCTCCTTCAGCTCTCGTAATATGGTGAGCGGGAAATTAAACTCATTCTCTCTCCGCCAGACTTCCTGTTTATAGGGCGAATCCTGTGATTGCAAGCCAAGAATCGCATTCGGATCGGACATCACGAGCGGCAGCTCATATTCGTAGTAGTTATTTTGGAAGTCACTACCTATCCGCATGAATATCCTCAGCGCGCCATTCGGCGTTCGCTGATCCCTCGATTCTGCGTGTACAAACATCTTTAATCGATCATAGACCCGGAGGTCCATATCAATCTGTTTAAAGATCCCCGCAAATCCACCATCACAAAGATCCTGGACCCGGAGCGCTTGCGCCTGTTCGTTCTGCAGTGCTGCGAATACCCCTAAGGATTGCTCTCGGATAATTCCTTCTGGAAGTGTATAATTGAACGGAGTACGCTGACTGTTCTCCTCGATGTTTACGGCATCAATCTCGAAGCTCGTCTCATCTGGCTGACAGTTACCAAATTGGTTAGCGGGCTGTAATAGGTCCGCTCTAGTCACTCGACGCCACTGGTTACGCACCAATTCCATACGGGCAAAACGAAGCACTACTGGCTTCTTGAAGCCACGCATATACATCCTCATAAAGCGGATGGAGCGGAAGTCACGGATTCCGCCGACAGCCTTCTTCTCCGACCCTCGAAGGGGTACTCTGAATCGATACCAAACTCTGTTCGTTAGCGGATCTTCAATTCGGTCTGTGATAAAGGGTGTCTGCTCGCGATCCAATTCTCTCGGATCGGCTAAGTTGGCCCTCAATGGAATCTCGTATTGGAAATAAGATTCCGTTTCATTCAAGGTATTATCCTGATTGATATCCTCTGTATCTGGGATATTGGTACCAGATGTCCGGATATTGGTCTGATTATTTGGTTGCGAGTTGCCTTGTGGATTGTTGAAGTTTTGATAACGGACAGTCAGACTCGAGTTGTTATCAAAGGATTCATCATTAAAGTATTTGAAATCATCATTAGCGGGGTCAGCCTCCAAGGCCTGCCGAACATTGGGGTTAGCAGCTCCAATCGTATTCAAATAATCAGCGAACTGTCGATTTTCTCCTTCATTATCTAGACCATCCAAACCTACATCCTGCACATCCCTGGTTCCCTGATCATTATCAAATGCTCTAGTAATCTGCTGCCCAACTGGTACTACTCCCCAAGCTGTTTCATCAATCTGACGATCTGGGTTTGCTGGACTAGGTAGACCGTTCTCGAAGAATTTACGTGAGTCATTCAGGATATCTTCCGAAATATTACCTAGGTTGATATACAGAGAACCTTGCTGGTCCTGGAAATCAGGAGAGGCTAGACGAGCTGACTCGGGATCCAAGAATGGACTCAGCATCCAAAACTCCAAAAATTCTATGTTAGCAGTTTGAAAGTCGTTGGTGTTCAAAGCACGCATGATACCCCCCCAACGTTTCTCCGGGCTTCTTAGCTTCACGGTTCCATCTGATAGGTTCACCCCATCAGAGACGTTCGCAATACCATTCGGCACGTCAAAGTTATAAGGGCCACGCTCTTCTGGATAGAAGGCAAGATCGAAGGTACGGAAGATCTGTGCTTGATCTCGGGGTACCTGGATATTAGGAAATACCTCCTGCTGCGGAACTTGACTCGTGTAGGGATTCTCGTCGTCCCCTGGTCCCCGAGCACTTGGATCGATCAAGTACCAGTTCATCCGAGCCCGATTTGCCCCAGATCGAGTATCCTTAAACTGAGACTCCGGGAAAAATGGATTTCGATTAGCGTCGTCATCCTGTGGTATACTAGATAAGAACCACTGATTAACAGGAGATCGTAAGTCTACCCCACTGGAACTTCCCTCAAAGTCATCAATATAAACTAGTCCATCCTTATCCCTTCTACCTTCGTTGATTGCTCGGGAGTGACCGGGGCGCAAAACCGCGCCTTCCGCCGAGAAGTTGATGGAAGAGGGTTGGGTTGTTGAGTAGAATGGCAATTTATCCACAGCCCGTGTCAACCACGGCACTTCTTTACTGAAGTTGACATCTAAACCGTAGATTTTATTGTTTACCGGATCATCTCCTACATTAACCTTTTGGGTAAAGGGTCGCTCAAATAGTTGGAGGAAGGTGGCTCCGATATTGAAATTATCACTTAACTCATAATCGGCCCTCAGTCCCAGCATCGTCTTGGATTGGAAACCAAAGAGCGTATTATCCTCAAAAGACACGTTGATCGGGACTCCCGAACTTAGGATCGCATCATTCAGTATACGGACCTTCCCCGAGCTGTAATCCACTTCATAATCACGCCCCTCCAACAGCAATGCTCCACCAGCGGTAACGGTCACCGAGCCTGGAGGAATATTGAAAGCGCCCAAGGAAATCTCGCTAGATACACTCGATTTATAAGACCCCATGATCACATACCGATTCTTTTCGGGGAATTCTCGCGCCTGGAATAAGGTCGAGTCGTAGAGTTCTTGGTATACCAAGGAATCCACAAACTCCGGTTCCAGTTGCTCTTCCAGCGAAGTACCAAAAGGTTCCAAAACAGGGAACATGACTCGTCCGTTTGAAGGATTAATAGTTACCCCTGGTACATAATCAAAAACTCCATCTCTAGTTGGGTCTCCTTGAATATTCAGGTTATCCAAATTAAAGACTCGGATCAAGGGTACCCCTTGCAAATTACTCTTTGGCAAGAAACGCTTGAATCCTTCACCTGGATCTTCATAAAATACATCCAACTTAAAGTCTTCTTGACTCACCTGGTAAGCCCCAATGGAATAGATATTTTTCATCATCAAGTCCCAGGTAGGAACATCCGTACGTTGAGTCGTACTTTTCAACATTTTCACGAAAAGCACCTTAGGTGTCTGGTCTGCCGTATCAGTAGAAACGTTGTTACGGTTTACTGAAGATTCCCCGACATTGAAGATCTCTCCGTTGTATTTATATTCGTAGGAAACCCCAAGTACTTGGTCCGGTTGTACGTTGATATTTACAGAAATAAAACCAAGTTCAGGATGGTAAGTAAATTCTCGAGGGCTCAACTTCCTAGCACTCACTTTTTCAAAATCACGAGCCTGCACCAAATCAAACTCTGACTGAAGAATCGCAACGGTTTTATCAATGTCACGTAGTGCTTCTCCTCTTTGTAGTAAGCGAGCATATAAACCATTTGCACCATTATCAGGCAATGGCTGGCCATCACAAATCTCTTGATAAACCGGATCTTGAAAACGAGGAATCGCATCGGGGTTAACCAATTTTGTCGGCTCTCCCAAATCCGCCAGCGCAACAATATCACGCACATCCTCTACATCATTCCGGTCATTGGTAATCCAAACTTCTAGGTTCTCTAGGTGGAATAGCGTATTGATTTGTGGTAAGTTGCTGACTGCGTTTTCGAAAATATCGCGGTTATAGAAAGATAGGAAGAAGTGACGGTTTTCATCGTATTCATCGGATCGAACCTGAAACTCCTGAAGCTGACTTCCTCCTTGCAACTGAATATTTTCTCTTTGGGAACGCTGTTGTGAAGCGATGGCGGTCAGCCGTAGGTGACCAAACTGTAGTTCGGTTTTCAAACCAAACAAACTCTGCGCCCCTTGGATCAAACTTCCTCGCAATGGCAAACTCACGTTACCCGCCTCAATCTTTTTCAAGATATCGTCCTCACTGAATAGCTCACTGTTGTAATCTAGCTTGATCTGGTTATCGAAATCGAAAGTAGCATTGGTGTTGTAATTGGTAGTCAGGTTTAGTTTTTCCCCGATCTTACCGGTCACATTCATTTGGATATCCATGTCGAAATCGAAGTTGGTCAATGACCGTTGTCGTTCCGTCAAAATGGGATTTTCCAAGCGCTGATGGTCGATTCCGAAACTCAGGTCGATATTACCCTGCGGGCGAATATCCACGGTAGTTCCTCCGAAGAGTCGATCAATCAAGCTACTATTTACATCAAATTTTGCCACGGGGTCAAGGGCGCTCACGCCATTACCCCCACCTACTCCAGAAAGCTGATTGAAATAATCGCGTTCTTCTTTTTTCTTACGCCACTCCACATATTCCTCGAAGGTCATATAGGTCGGTGGACGAAAGTAGATGTCTCCAATCTTTTCTGTGATAATATAGTTACCTGTGGCGGGATCGTATTCGACATTCTGTTCGATAGCGCTGGGATCCTTTAGATCGAAAGGATTATCAGCTCGGTCATTAATGAAGTCTCCAAAACGCTCTGGTGGCGGAGGGACCGTATCCTGTGTCGCAACTACATAACTAGCTGCAAAAGGATCATCAAGACCTGAAGAGTTTGCTTGAACCGCTGGTACTGTAAATTGGGCAAAAATAACAACTACAAGGCTGCCAAGTATAAGTATTCGTTTCATATCAAAAACATGGGATTCGCAAAAGTAAATAACAGTTTTACTAGCGTGAAAAGCGATGCGGCTGATGCGAAAAAGGCACAATGGTGAGTGAGAGTAGTCGGGTTGAATAGGGTATTAAAACCTACCCCCCTATCGTTCCATTTTGTTCTTTTCTTTTCAATTCACAACTTTTCCATCCAGTGTTATCCAATTTTACACTAAAACGACTGATTAAGAGTTATTGGGATTTTTTAGAGGATTTTAACATGTCTCTTTTGCAGTGGGTTTTTAGAAGAAGGTGATCGGAAGCTACCGATGGTACATGCTTCCATCTTAAGACAGTTGTTTCAAACCGAGTTTGATTAATTCCTCTACGTTAGTCACATTAGGCTGTTCTTTTAATATTTTATTTAGTGCTTTCTGAACTTGTATCCTAGCGAAACCTAAAGCTACCAATGCTGATAACGCTTCATCCCGACTTCTATTGTCTTGTGGAGAGAAAGTTAAAGGTGCATCTCCACTTTCTTTTAGCACTTTATCTTTGAGGTCCAGAATTATTCGCTTGGCCGTTTTGGGCCCGACGCCTTTCACCTGTTTAAAGGCAACCACATTTTCTGATACAATGGCGGCTTTTACTTCATCTGGATTCATCGATGATAGCACAATTCTAGCCGTGTTAGGTCCGATGCCGGAAACCGAAATCAGCTGAATAAACAGGTGCCGCTCTGCATCATCTGCAAACCCATACAGTGTATGACTATCTTCCTTTATCTGCAGATGCGTCAGAATTTTAACTTGTTCTAGTTTCTCGATCTGAACGTAGGTGTTCAGGCTGATATTGATGTGATAGCCGATTCCTCCTGTCTCGACAATAATGAAAGTAGGGGTCTTAAAAGTTATTACCCCTTTGATATAGGTAATCATTGTGCGTCTTTGGCTCTTCGACCGATCAACGATTTAGAGACTAGCTCTTTTCCAGAAAAGCTACTGAATTTCTGCAGCTGAGTAATCGTCGAAGAAGTATGTTTTTTGTTTCCTTTTCAGCCTGTTATCTCGTGTAGTAGATATTGAAGTGGAGCTTGTAACCGACATCCCACCAGGCCAGTGTTTTAAAAGGTTAACGAAGGTACAAAAATCCCTTAGTTTTCCTCCTTTTTAGCTAATTCCACTGCAATTTGCGCTCCCAATCTTGCATTATTTAATACCAATTCAATATTGGCAGCTAAACTATCTCCTTCCGTTAGGGATTCGATTCTACTAAGCAGGAAAGGAGTCAATGCCTTACCCATAATTTTCTGGGCATGCGCTTCAGATAATGCTGCTTCAATCTTTGCCTCAATAGCCGCTGGTGACAGACTATATTCCTCTGGGATAGGATTGGCAATTAACGCGCCTCCTATTAACCCCATGCCCCATTTGTAGTGTAGAGCCTCCGCAATTTCTTCTGGCTCATCCATTCGGTAATCTACTCCCAAACCACTACTGCTGGTATAGAAGGCAGGAAAGTGGTCTGTCTGATAGCCGATCACTGGCACTCCGTGAGTCTCCAGATACTCTAGCGTCAAACCCAAATCGAGTATCGACTTAGCACCCGCAGATATCACTGCTACCGAGGTTTGAGCTAATTCTTGTAGATCAGCGGAAATGTCGAGAGTCGTCATGGCGCCCCTATGTACTCCACCAATCCCTCCTGTTGCAAAAATCTTGATCCCAGCCATTGCTGCGATAATCATAGTGGAAGCTACGGTTGTAGCACCATTTTGTTTCCTAGCTAGCACAAAAGGTATATCTCTTCGACTTACTTTAGCTGCATTTTCACCTTGTCTTCCGAATATTTCCAACTCAGCCTGTGTCAAGCCTACCCTTAAATGACCATCCATTATGGCAATAGTTGCAGGGATTGCCCCTTCCTCCCTAATCCTAGCCTCTACCCGCAAGGCCGTTTCAATATTTTTCGGATAAGGCATCCCGTGTGCAATGATGGTGGATTCTAAGGCAACCACAGCCTGTCCATCTGCAAGTGCATGCTCTACTTCCGGTGTCACGACCAATAATTTTTCCCAATTCATAATCAAGTATTTATCGCGGATTTACAGGTCCCAAATCAGCTTGTACAAATCAATACAACAGGAATTGATTCACAAATCATTTAAAAGGGAATTTTTTGGACTTACCCCTTGTTCAATGTTTGTAAAATGGAAAATTACTGCACCAATTCAAGAAGGCCCTTATCTTTGCCGCTTAATTATTCCAGATGGATGATTCCAGGATGAGTTCTGCACTCTATTTTCGCCTTTCCTTAATGTTGTTTCTCCAGTTTTTTATTTGGGGGAGTTGGTATGTAACGCTGGGTACCTATCTTTTAGAAACCCTAAATTTTACCGGACCACAAGTGGGTTTGGTATATGGGGCAACGGCCATTGCAGCCACCATCACGCCCTTTTTCTTAGGGGTATTGGCGGACCGCTTGTTTTCCATTGAAAGGCTACTTAGTATTCTGCATTTAGTAGGTGGTGTGGTGATGTGGTTTACATCCTATGTCACTGAATTTGAGTGGTTTTATCCAATGATCATCTTGTATACATTACTATACATGCCCACCTTTACCTTGACCAGTTCGTTATCTCTCCATCACGTGAAGGACGCGACGAAAGATTTCCCGCGAGTCCGGGTATGGGGCAGCCTATCTTGGATCTTGGCCGGTCTGATCATTGGATATCTAGAAGTAGAAAAAGAGGTGTTGCCGATGCGAATTTCAGCTGCGTTCTCCATCATCCATGGCCTGTATTGTTTAAGTCTCCCACATACACCTCCCAAGCCTCAGTCTGGTAAATTTTCACTGACCGATGTCTTCGGAAAGGAAGTCCTCCAATTGCTGAGACAAAGGGCCATTTTGATCCTCGTCATCGCCTTGGCCTTAATTCGAATACCATCCTCCTTTTACTATAGCTTTGTCAATCCTTTCCTGAATGAGATTGGTATCGGAAATGCCGCAGGTAAAATGACACTTGGCCAGATCACCGAGGTGGGTGTAATGTTAATCCTCCCTTGGTTCCTACAAAGATTTAAGCTACGGTACATTATCGCCATTGGTCTATTCATCTGGGGCAGTCGCTACTTACTATTCGCCTGGGGAGGCGTGCCACATCTGCACTGGATGCTGTATGTTGGAATTCTTGTGCACGGTATTGCCTACAATTTCTCCTCACTGAGTAGCCAAATCTTCATTGACCGACAGGTCCCCTCCCATATGCGGAGTACAGCCCAAGGGTTCATCACCTTCGTTACCATGGGCTTTGGAGCCTTTATAGGTTCCTATATAGCTGGTCACGTAGTAGAAGGTTATTCTCTTGCCGACGGCACACATGACTGGACGACCATCTGGCAATGGCCAGGCTGGTTTGGCATTGCTATCTCTGTTGCATTCCTCATTATGATACGGGGAATCTCCCAGAAAAAGACTACCGCCGAAACAGCATAGCTTCAGGTAACCAAAGTAAAAATTAGGTGCTTGGTCAATGTTAATCCTTGATTACCTTACCGCTATATACTTTCCCTGCGGCAGTAAGTCGATACAAGTAAATCCCTTTGGAAAAGGAAGAAATATCGAGGGTCTTAAAAGAACCAGCATTTGATTCCCAATTTTCATTACCCACGTATTGCCCTGCTCCATTGTACCATTGCAATTGCACGGGTCCCTGTAAGGTATCCATATCAAAGGTGAGCATATCCTTGGTAGGATTCGGGAAAACTCGTAGCTGCTCTTCCGCAAATGGTTCCACATTGGTGGAAATGGTAAGCGCCTTCTGAACGGCAGCTAAGGCATCGATTTGACCATGGCCTGTAATGGCGTTAGGAAACTCTTCAGGGCCTATATCTCCGCATGTGTGAATGGAATACGCGGGGACAGCTGTTTCCTCAATGATCTGTTCAATCATTTCCACCTGTCCAGCCAGATTAGGATTAGCTGAAATCATCAAGGCTACCAAGCCCGCCACATGTGGGCCAGCCATACTGGTCCCGTTCCAAGTGGCATATCCGCCGCCTCTTACAGCAGAGCGAACGCCTACCCCAGGTGCAGAGACATTGGGTTTAATTCTTAAACTACCATCCACAGTAACTAAGCCTCTACTACTGAAATTAGCAATGGTATCGTTGGAACGAACAGCTCCTACCGAAAAAGAGTTTTCGAAAATTGCCGCTGGACTATTTACACTTCCACATCCACTACTGCCACTATTACCCGCCGACACTACCACTACTATCCCCGCCGCCTTTAGGTTATTGACTACTGTTTCCATCGTGGCAAAGTTGCCTTCGTTGCAACCTTCCACTGGGGGACAACCCCAAGAATTATTAATCACGTGCGGAGCTTGATTAGGATTTGGATTTTTGCCTTCTAAATTGGTAGGAGCAAGAAAGAACTCAAAGCATTCAATGTAAGAAGCCGGAGACCCCCACCCTCTCTCCATGTTTCTACAGGCGATCCATTTCGATTCAGGAGCCAAGCCAATCTGATTTCCTTGACCATCATCTCCGACCATGGTCCCTGTAATATGTGTGCCATGACTATGATCATCGCAAGGTACGACGGAATTCAGCCCACAGGGATTATTGGAAGCCAGAATCGTATCATCGTTATGAAGTGTATTAATTTCGCGGATGGCATCGTGCCAATTGTAATTGTGGTCAGCTTGCTGTCCATTCCATCCTCTGTATTTATCCTTGATAGAAGGATGTTCCCATTCAGTGCCAGTATCCTGTCCCGCCACTACTACGCCTTGTCCTTGGTAGCCCAGATCCCAGACTTCGTCAGCGCCCGTTTTGGACACTCCCCAGGTAAGACTTCTGGCATTGCCTTGATGGTTTCCTCTATACGCTGGTTCTTCGAATTTCACCCATGGGTTCGGTTGGATTTGAGCCACTTCCGACAAGCGGGCTAATTCCTCGATCAAGGCGAGATCACCTTGGGCATAAATCGCATTCACGACAAAATAAGATCGGTAGGTAGCTCCGGAACGATCAAGGATCCCGGTAGCTCTCTTCTGAGATATTCGAGCTTGGTCTTGAAGTACCCGGTACACTAAGGATCCCTTGGCTTCCTTCGAACGAAGAAATCGGGCGCTGGAAACATCAGCTTGCTCTTTCATGAAGACGATAAATTCAACGGATCTTTTGCTTTGCAATTCAGCAATAACACTAGCATCAATTTTCGATTGCCAATCATTACCCACTGGTTTTTGCCAAGCTGCAAATAGTAGTACGGAAAGTAAAATGGACAGGTACTTCATATTATCCTTTTTAGTTCATTAAGCTTATGACACTTGTTTCTTCTTGAAGAAATTTAACTGGGTAGTGTTGATAGCGGAAGTAGATCTGCAAACCATTCCCGAGTAAAGAACAGCTGTAGCTAAATCCGCGTATTAGAATTTTTTTTGATATAAAATCCGAAGGATTTATACTTTAATGCTTCGGTCTTTCGTTCATAAATTCCATTTGGCTGATAGCTTTACATACAAAGACTGAACGCTAAAGTAGTGCCAAAGTTACAGTCCACCCCTCAATCGCACCTTAAACCTCTACCTATTGAAAAAAGGCTGACAAAATCAGTCAAAACGAGTCATAAAGTTCATCCCTAGAGCTAAGTGCTTGACACACAATCCATGACGTAAAACCAACAGGCACTTAACACTTCCAGTAAGGTCAAAAGCACACAAATACATTGTTAAAAACCAAGAACTACCGCTTTCTTGGAATTGGGAACCGTTTAGAAACATATTTATACCGGTTTTAATACAGAATTAGCATCAAATATTTGGAGGTAGACATTTTTTTCCCTTATTTTTATTACGGTGTTGATAAGCGTATCAGCACTCTTACTTTGAAAATCACGTACAAATGGAATTCACTACAGTCCTGTATAATGCCTTTTCGGGGATTAGTCTCAGAGAAGCCAGTGCCGTAATTAGATTCCTAAGAGATCATGTTAACGATTCAAATGAACAGCACATTCGAGACGCCGTTGATTACGCCTTGAAATTGAAGCCTTCTTTTGGAGGATTTGTATTAGTTGCTAAAATCGATAATGAGATTGTAGCCTGTGTCGTAGCTAATCGCACAGGAATGGAGGGCTATAGCCCGGATCACATTTTCGTTTTTGCTGGTCTGCATACAGATTACCGAAAAGAAGAAGAAATGATGCAAACAGTTCTACAGAAAGCACTTAGTTACACCGGAGGCCATGTAGCCATGCACGTAATGCCAAATCATCCAGAAATGAAAATGTTACAAGATGCTGGATTCCGTGCAGAATATTTGGAACTTCGACTCCAAAAAGTTCAACCTAAACCTGCAAGTGCTGTTGCTTAGCCAATCATTCCCAGGCTAAGAAATTTTGTCAAAGTCTTCACCCTATCGAACAGCACCTTTCATCCCTGTGCAAATTTAATCCCAGTTTAAGTTTTTGAATCGTTCTAGTAATGATCGTCTGAAGGGAAATTATGGTCGCTCAGAGTGCATCCACTCTGGAAGTCATTTTATTGCCTTTTTTCTCACTTTTGCTTCCCAATTTTATAAGTTTGGTTTTTGCAGAACTGCAAGACACCGGATTTGGGAAACAGAAAACCTATGCAAAGAATTATAGGGCGATATAGTGGCAAACAAAAGGGTCCTTTACTTATCTGTCTGGCTGGTATCCACGGTAACGAACCAGCAGGTATCCACGCCTTGGAACTCATGTTCAAGATGCTCGAGGTAGAGCCAATTACGAACCCAAGATTTACTTTTAAGGGAAAGATCGTTGGACTGCGAGGCAATTTAAAGGCCATTCGAGCAGGTAAAAGATTTATCGAAAAAGACCTCAATCGCCAGTGGACTCAAGACAACGTTGAGAAATGTAAAAAACTACCTATCAACGACTTATCACCAGAAGGGCAAGAGATTAAAGAGCTAATTTCTTTGATCGAAGAAGAGATCAACTCTTACCAGCCAGAAAAGTTCGTTTTACTCGACCTGCATACTACTACGGCTACTGGGGGAATCTTTTCCGTCGCCACCGATGATCAGGAAAGCGTTAGAATAGGAGTAGAATTACACGCTCCGGTTGTAAAGGGTTTACTCCAAGGGATCCGAGGAACCACCTTACATTATTTCAACAATCGCAATTTCCAGCCTGATACCGTAGCTGTCTGCTTCGAATCCGGACAGCACCAGGAACCGCTTTCCGTGAACAGAGCGATTGCCGCCATCACGAATTGCCTGCGAACGATCGGTTGTGTTCGAGCAGAAGATGTGGAAAATCGCCATGATGAGTTATTGATAGAATATTCTCGTCATCTTCCCAAAGTCACGGAATTGATCAATTGTCATTCTATCAAAGATGGAGATGAGTTTGAAATGGAACCTGGCTATCTGAACTTCCAAGCCGTGAAGAAAGGTGAAGTTTTAGCTCATGATCGAAAAGGGCCAGTAACAGCCTCTGCAGATGGCTACATACTAATGCCTTTATATCAAAAGCAGGGAGATGATGGATTTTTCTTAATTCGGAAAGTAAATCAATTCTAAGAAACTGCTCCTGGTACTAAGAGTCTTCTTCAGCCATTTGCAAGAACTGCATTTCGTACAATTCTCGATAATGCCCATTTTCCATCTTGAGTAGCTCCTCATGGGGTCCAAACTCCTTGATCTCTCCTTTATCCAATACTAGGATATTGTCGGCATGGCGAATGGTTGACAAGCGGTGGGCAATGATGATCGAAGTTCTTTTAGCAATTAGCGTCTCGATGGCAAACTGTATGACAGATTCCGTCTCTGGATCAATAGAGGAGGTTGCCTCATCCAAAATGAGAATATCAGGATTAAAGACCAGGGCACGGACAAAGGAGATCAATTGACGCTGTCCCATAGAAAGGGTTGCTCCTCTTTCCATTACCTTATAATCATATCCTCCTGGTAATTTTTCGATAAAACGATCTGCTCCAATCAATTTGGCCGCAGCTATTACTTCTTCGCGGCTATAGCGTTCGTCTCTAAGTGTAATATTTTCGAAAACTGTTCCGGAGAATAAAAAGACATCTTGTAGAACTACGGCAATCCGCTTCCTAAATGCCAGTAGTTCATAATTCCTAATATCTTGATCATCCACCTTGATCGCTCCCTTCTGAATATCGTAGAAGCGATTTAAAATATTGATGATCGTAGTTTTCCCGGAACCCGTTCCTCCAACAATAGCCAGCGTCTCTCCGGGATTAATATCAAAACTTAAGTTCTTTAAGACATAATCTCTTTCTCGATAAGCGAAAAATACATCTTCAAAGGCGACTTTCCCGTTCAACTTATCTGGTTTAATAGTGCCCTCATTCTTGATAAACTCATCCCGATCCAGCAAGGTAAATACTCGCTCCGCAGCCACTAAGCCCATTTGCAGGGTATTAAACTTGTCCGCCAACATCCGGATGGGGCGAAATAGCATATTCAAATAGATTGGGAAGGCCACCAAAGCGCCTAAGGTCACACCATTTTCCAATAAGGACTGTTGAGCGCCCCACCATACCATCAAGCCCAAAGAGGCCGCTGATATGATCTCCACCACAGGATAGAATACTGCATAGTATAATATGGAATCCAAGTTAGCCTGCGTATAGGAACGGTTAATGGTCTTGAACTTAGTCATTTCATCTTCCTCTGCATTGAAGATTTGAACCGTTCTCATACCGGTGATTCGTTCTTGCAAAAAGGCATTCATCCGCGAAATCTGCGTGCGCACTTTTTGAAAGGACTTTTTAACCTTCTCCTTAAAAATATAGCTGGCCACCATCAGAAACGGCATCGTCGTCAAACAAATCAAGGTGAGCTGCCAACTGGTGTAGAACATAATGGACAGCACCACAATGAAGGTCAATACATCAGCAATGATCGTGATCACACCTTGCGAGAAAACCGTATTAATGGTTTCGATATCATTAATGGTCCGAGTAGTAGCTGTGCCAATGGCGGTACGATCAAAATAAGTCAAGCGAAGTCGTGTAATATGCTGGAACACCTTGACGCGTAAGTCCCTAATTACAGATTGGCCTAACCAACCGGCACTGAAATTAAAGATATATCTAAGAATGGTTTCGGCCATTAGCAGGACGAAGATCAGAAGGGCAATATTTGTAAGGCCTTTAATGTCATTGACGAAGATGTAATCGTCAACCATTTTCTGAATCAGAAAAGGGCGCATCGTGGCCAAGGGTGCCAGCACAACAGCTAACACTCCCGCAAGTGCAAAAATCATGCGGTAGGGCTTAGCCAAGCCTATCACTCTTTTCAACAAGAAAAAATCAAACTTATTCTTATTTGGGTCCTTCTTTGCCTGGTTGTTTCCCATTCAATAGAAATGTATTTAGGAACGCAAAGGTTTAAAATGCCCAACATATTTCCAATTAATGCGGAAAATAATCCAACACCTACGCTTTACATGTATTCTCTACGGCTCAGATTTGGCCTTCATCCGCAAAACTGTAATAGCCTTGCTCTGAAATAATCAAGTGATCTAAGACCATGACATCAATCATCTTACCCGCCTGTACGAGTTTCTGTGTCAGGCTCTTATCGGGCTGACTTGGAAACAGGTTTCCAGAAGGATGGTTATGACACAAAATCACGGAAGCCGCCTTTAAGGACAGGGCTTTGGTGAAAACTACCTTGGCATCCACGACGGTGCCAGCACTGCCTCCTTGACTAATCCGAACACGATCTAGTACTTTGGAAGCTCTATTCAATAGGATAATCCAAAACTCCTCTTGATCAAGATCAGCTATCATCGGGGCAACGATCTGGTAAGCATCGAGGCTGCACTTCACCTGCTGTCGCTCCTGGAAACTAGAGAACTGAAGCCTCCTGCCTAATTCCAGTGCCGCGAGGATAGTTATGGCTTTAGCATCGCCAATTCCTGGAAACTTCTTTAACTCTATTAAGGTGCAACGTCCAAGCACCTGCAAGTCATGTTGAAGATCTGAGAGAATCGTTTGAGCCAGCCCTACCGCAGTCTGAGTTCTACTACCTGATCCAAGCAGAATGGCTAGCAACTCCGCATCTGATAAGCTCTTTCTGCCCTGACGCAACAGTTTTTCACGAGGCCGGTCAGCTTCTGCCCAGGCTGTAATGGGGAGATTATTGTTATAAAGTCGAGGTAAATTTGCCGTTTTTTCCATTTTAGAGTTGTCGCGTAATGTGAAATTATCAATAGGAGATCACCTTTTTTAATCAAAGGCGACCTCCGATACTCTACCTATTTATGCTTCTTGCGTTTCGGTGGTAACTTTTATTTCCGCAGCCACCTTGTTGAGTAGGTCGATAAACTTGGGAAGATCGTCTTCGAAAAGTAAAAGACTGTTCCGGGTAAAACCTTCTTGATCTTTTTGCTTGTAACTTTCAGTTACCACTAGATAAGGATTACCTTTAGCGCTTTCTTTTACATCGAAGAAATAGGTTCTGGACAGGGTGTTTAATCTTTCTGAGAGCACGATTTTCTTTTCCATTTGAAAAGGTTTTTAGCTAAAAAAATTATTGACTCGTATAAGACGCCTAAAAGATCCGAATTCCATAATTTTGGAAATATTTTTTTCACCTCAAAACTCAACCCACTACTAATCAATCATTTAAAATGACTAAACTTTCTTTTTCATTCAGGAAAGAAGAGCGGCTAAAAAGTCGAAAGACGATCGATAAGCTCTTCAAGAGCGGCCAGTCTTTTGGTCAGTTCCCTCTGAGAGTGGTCTGGATGGAATTGGAAAACCCCATGGGTGAAAGCCCTGTTCAATTTGCACTCACCGTCCCTAAAAAGAATCCGGAGACTCATTCGGGAGGCTTATCGACTCCAAAAACCTTATTTTTATGACCACCTTCCTGACCAATTAGAGCAGTTGGCAATGATGGTTATCTACACAAGCAAAGAGATGCCAGACTATGAGACCGTTGAAGCGGCCATGAAGCAACTATTAAGGCGCCTTTCGAAAAAGTGTAGGAGGCCTCTCCAATGAAGCCCTACACTTAGATCAATCATTCTGAATCAACCAACCTCTCCGCTTTCTGGATGATCTTTCACTTGGTATACTTGTTATATTTTAGAGCAGACGCTGCTAAACTCCTACTGACTTGGCGCTAGGACCACTTAAAAACAAATTCATGAAGCACCCTTACCTTCTATTTTTCATGCTATTCTTCTCTTTTTCCCTAGCGGGACAAAAAGTAATGCAGATTGAAACTTCTGGTCGGGTAAAAACTCGAAAGATCTTCAAAGGCGAAGGACTAGAATACAATCTTCGCGAATCCGACATATGGACTTACGGCGTGATCGAGGATTTCAACATTGAACGTAATCTTATTGTTTTTGGCGATCGATATGTTAATGTTGACGAGATCGCAGCCATTCGATACTATAAGCCAGCAGCTCGACGAGGCGGTATACAATTGGCCTTATTTGGTGCAGCTTGGTCCACCTTTGCGCTTGTCGGTACCGCTACCGACGGTAACCCGGATACCAATTATCGCTGGTCCGATGCCATTGTTACGGGTTCAGCCATGGGCTTAGGTTATGCCACCGCTCAGTTGTTTAAATACAAGAAATTCAAAATCGGGAAAAGAAGACGGCTTCGATTAATTGATCTCACCTTTCTCGCACCACCTAATGATCCTTAGCTGCAAGGATTGCTTTTTCTATATAAAGAATTGGACAGCTAATTCATATCCTTTGAGTCCTAATCCAACGATGGAGCCTTCGCATTTTGGAGCTAGATAGGAATGATGGCGATAGCTTTCGCGGGCATGGATATTGGAAATGTGAACTTCAATAACTGGAGCATCAATGGCTCCGATAGCATCTGCTATCGCTATGGAGGTGTGGGTAAAAGCTCCCGCATTGAGGATGATACCATCATAGATAAACCCCACCTCGTGAAGTTTATCTATGATTTCCCCTTCATGGTTACTTTGAAAATAATGGATAGTGACCGTAGCAAATTCTTGCTGTAGTCTTGCAAAGAATTCTTCGAAGGTCTCATTACCGTAAATGGACGGCTCTCGTTTACCTAAAAGGTTCAAATTCGGCCCATTAATAATGATAAACTTCATAACGATCTAGTTAGCGTGATCTGACAAGAATTTAATGCGCACCAGTTGAATTTCTTCAATCGTAATATCATCCTCTTGTAACTCCTTGTAAGCTTCTTCGACTGAATCTGAATCCGCATCCATGAAGTAGTCGATGATATCCTCTCTAGAGTATTCATCTACATTTTCATCGATGTAATAGTCAATATTTACCTTGGTTCCAGAGGTTACAATAGCATCTAGTTCCTCCATTAAATCCTCCATGGAAAGGTTGTTGGAAGTAGCCAAATCTTCCAGCGGCATTTTCCTATCAATACCCTGGATGATACTAACTTTCATCTTAGACTTGTTGGCTACCTGCTTAACTACAAAGTCAGTAGGTCGGATGATATCATTTTGCTCAACATAATCCTTGATCAACAGAATAAAAGGCTTTCCATATCGCATAGCCTTTCCAATACTCACCCCTTGGATATTAGCCATATCTTCCATGCTAATCGGGTACTGAGTAGCCATGTCTTCCAAAGAAGGATCCTGGAAAATAACATAGGGAGGAATACCTTGTTGCTTCGCTTCTCTTCTCCGCAGATCCTTAAGCAGGTTCATCAGCTTCACATCCAACACAGCAGTTCTTCCGGCAGGCTCACTAGCTTCCATGGTTTCCACATCATAATCATGGTTTAGTGGAACGTGCATGGCATAGGGCGCTTCCAAGTAAGCCCTGCCCTTATCAGTCATCTTGAGTAGACCGTATGTCTCAATATCTTTATAGAGTAGGTCATTCAGCAAGGCCTGTCTAAATATAGAAGACCAGAAGTTTTGATCTTTCTCTTTCCCCTTACCAAACAACTCACGTTTATCAAAACGGAAATCCTTCATTTCCTTGGTCTCTCTACCAAGCATGAAGTCGATCAAGATCTTAATACCGTAGTTTTCATCCAATTCCAAGACTACCTTTAGTGCATCTACTACTTCATCCTTAACCTCAATTTTTTCTTTCGGGAAACGACAGTTATCACACATATTTTCACACCGACTATCATCGTACTGCTCTCCGAAGTAATGTAGTAAGAACCGACGACGACAACTTGTAGTCTCTGCGTATGCCATTACCTCTTGCATCAATTGCGCTCCCATTTCTCTTTCAGCTACTGGCTTATCCCGCAAGAATTTCTCCAATTTGAGAATATCGGCATAAGAGTAAAAGGCGATACAGCTTCCGTCCAAGCCATCACGACCAGCACGTCCTGTTTCTTGGTAGTAATTCTCAATACTCTTTGGAATGTCATAGTGGATTACAAAGCGTACATCCGGTTTGTCTATACCCATTCCAAAGGCAATGGTAGCCACAATCACATCAAGCTCTTCCATTAGGAAGTCATCTTGAGTCTTGCTACGCGTCTTCGCGTCCAATCCTGCGTGATAAGGAGCGGCTTTAATATCATTCACTTTCAGCACTTGCGCGATGGTCTCCGCCGACTTACGGCTTTGAACGTAGATAATGCCCGACTGATTGGGAATGCCCTTAATAATCTGAATGATACTCTTGAGCGTTTGTTCTTTCTTTCCTTTGGGCCGAACTTCATAGTAGAGGTTTTCTCGGTTAAAGGAAGAGATAAAGGTGCTTTGGGCATCCATATTCAGGTTCTTCAGAATATCAGATTGCACCTTCGGAGTCGCAGTTGCAGTCAATGCGATTACTGGAATCCCTTGACCAATAGCATCAAGCATAGCTCTAATGCGACGGTATTCAGGCCGGAAGTCATGTCCCCACTCAGAGATACAGTGCGCCTCATCCACAGCGACAAAGGAGACGTTTACTTGCCGGAAAAATTCTATGTTTTCGTCTTTGGTAAGGGTTTCGGGAGCAATGAAGAGCAATTTAGTTTTGCCGTCCATGATATCCTGCTTCACTTGCTTCATTTGGGCCTTAGTAAGTGAAGAATTCAGAAAATGTGCTACTTCATCCCTTTGAGAATAGCCCCTGATCGAATCCACCTGATTTTTCATAAGGGCTATGAGCGGAGAGATAATGATCGCCGTTCCTTCTAACATTAATGCTGGCAGCTGGTAACAAAGAGACTTTCCACCACCCGTCGGCATGATCACAAAAGTATTTTTCCCCTGCAGCACACTTTTGATAATCATTTCCTGATTACCCTTGAACTTATCAAACCCGAAATACTGATTCAGTGCGTCATGCAAACTTTCTTTCGTCGCTGTCATGGTTAACATTTGAACTTTAGTTTTTGCTTAGTCTAATCCGTACAACACCTAACAAAAGCATCTGCTTTTGACCTGAACGGAGAATGAAATGTCGGAAAGGCGAAGCTGTTTCGATAATGTTTTGGCAAACTGGTGGAATGCCAAAATTTAAGTTAGGGACGATGAGTTTGGCTACCTTAAATTTATTAAAAACACTGGACAAAAAGAATCTTGGACTTCTTTTTTTTGGCCATAGGAATGCCCTGTAGCCCTGCTCTTCATCGTCATGGCAGGCGATCGCAAGTTTGAGTGAACAAAGTTTTTTAACCTGTCTACTATTCCTATCTTGGTCCATTATTTTATACATAATTATCAGAAAAGGTCCTATTGGTTAACTCTTCCTGATACTTCTAATTGGGCATGTTCTGATGCAAAAAAATTATAGTCCAACAGGCTTTTTTCAAAAAGCTTCCAAAAATACTAAAAAACATTGTGAATTCAGATGCCCTAATTGTTAAAACTGCCCGGGAAACACTGGAAATTGAGGCCCAATGTCTGCAGGCTTTGTATCAAAGTATTGATCAGGATTTTGTGGCCTGCGTGAATGCCATCTATTCTTCTCCTGGTCGGCTCGTTGTCACGGGTATCGGTAAGAGTGCCCTAATCGCTCAAAAGATCGTCGCGACCTTGAATTCTACGGGAACTCCAGCACTTTTCATGCATGCCGCTGATGCCATTCACGGCGATCTCGGCATGGTGCGTCCCCATGATCTAGTACTTTGTCTCTCCAAGAGTGGAGAAACAGCAGAGATCAAGGTACTCGTGCCCCTTGTCAGAAACCTTGGCAACCCAATTATCGGGATGGTAACCAAGCGAGACTCCTATTTGGGTCAGCAAGCCAATTACATTTTGCATACCCCAATTGTCAAAGAAGCTGATCCCAATAACCTCGCCCCCACCACTAGCACCACTGCTCAGCTGGCTTTGGGAGATGCTTTGGCCACAGCTTTGCTTGCTTTAAGGGGTTTTACGCCAAAAGACTTCGCTCAGTTTCATCCTGGAGGATCACTAGGCAAACAGCTCTACCTAAGTGTGGCCGATATTTATCCAAAAAATGAAAAACCTGCGGTTGCCGCAACCGATAGTCTACAACGAACTATATTGGAAATGACGTCCAAGTGCTTGGGGGCTACCGCTGTGGTAGATGAGCACAATGAAGTGAAAGGAATCGTAACGGACGGGGACCTCCGAAGAATGCTCGAAGCCGCTCCAGATCTTCAGCAGCTCACCGCCGCTGACCTGATGAGTCCCAGTCCAAAAATGATCAACAAGGATGCCCTAGCCGTGAATGCCCTGGAAATTTTGCGAAAGCACAGTATCACACAGTTAATTGTGGAAGAAGGTGGGAAGTACTTGGGGATGATTCACCTGCATAACTTGGTGAAGGAGGGATTAATCTAGCGCTTGTCTACTCACCGGGTGAATAATTCACCCGGTGAGTAGACAAGCGCTGCCAGTATCTATTTCTCCAATCCTGGAGATCTTTCTAAAAACTCATTGTACAAACGGATGTGGCGACTGTCTAGAGGCACACTCCAACCATCAATAAATAGATGCTTGACATGAGTCTTGGTCTCAAATGGATCCCCATTCGTCACGAATAACGTAGCGCTTTTCCCTTTTTCCAAGGAACCTAATCGGTCAGCTACACCAAAAATCTCCGCAGGCACGATTGTAACGGCTTTTAAAGCCGCTTCCTTACCCATACCATAAGCAGCAGCAAAACCTGCGTTGTAAGGCAAATTACGGACGTTTTCAGTGTCATTTGAGCGAATGGCTACTTTCACGCCAGCCTTGTGCATCTTCCCTGCATTAGCATAGGGGGTATCATAGCGATCAGAGGTACGAGTCGGCATGCTTAACATGGGACCAGTAATAACAGGAATATTGGCAGCGGCGATCTTATCCGCTACTCGCCATCCTTCTGCTACTCCTGTAAATATGACTTTTACCTTCTTTTCAGTGACCCACTTGATAGCGGATTCAATGGCACTAGCTTGGTTAACCTCTAGCAAAATTGGCATTTCTCCTCTGATTACAGGTAGCATGGCCTCCATCTTGGGGTTGTAATCCAAGGCTTCACCACTTCCAGCTTTAGCTGCAGAATCCAACTTGTGATACAAGGCAAGATTGTCCCAAAGGTCATTGAGCTTTTTCAACTGCTTTTCTTCCTGCTTCTTGCGTTCCTCATCTGTTCGACGATCTCTACGTCCTCTCCTACCTGCACTTGGATAGTTGATCACCACGCCTTTAAAACCAGCATACATCTGCTGTGGGGTGTACCCGACCAGATTGATCAAGGAAGCCGTGCCAGGAATAGTTCCACCTACTGGAGCAACCAAAGTCGTAGTCACCCCTTCCACTCGGGTAACAGGAATAGCGGTAGCATTAGGGTTTACCGCAGTTAAAGCTTGCATCTCAGGCTTGATATCTCCTAATTCATTAGCATCTGCAGTCAAGGACACCGAGCTTACCTCTACCAGGCCTAGTTGAGTACCTCCATCAATTAATCCAGGATAAACAAATAAGCCTGAACAATCCACTACTTTGGCATCTGGTGGAATAGCTACGTTAGGACCAATGGCAGAAATATTGCCATTCTCAATCACCAAGGTACCTTGTACGGTACCATTAGTGATCGTTTCGATCGTAGCATTTGTTAGGGCAAAGGTACCCCGGGCAGGCTTAGTAATTTGCTGACCATAGGAGCTCAGGGCACAGAAGCCAAGCACTAGGAAAGCAATAATCTTTATAGTAAATTTCATTATGTCTTCTTTTTGAATGATGAATAGATCCTCCATTAGTGCTTATGAAAGAACAATTGTTCAAATACCCCTTCCATACAGTTATCATACTCCTTCACCTCTAGGAAGAAAGCAGGAAGCGCTTCTTCAGGGTTTACATCCATACGCATGTCAGCTGGATCAGCATTGATATCGAAGCGGACGATACCATCAACAATGGTCATTTGTGGAATGGCATAAACTGAAAGGGGGTGCCCCTTGAAAATGGCTACATCACCATCTTTACCTACCTCCAACGAACCGATGCGATCCTCCACACCTAGTTGTTTGGCAGGGTTGATCGTAATCAAAGACAGCGCTTCATTATCCGAAAGGTCCCCGTATCGCTGGGTTTTACCAGCCTCATGATACAGGTGACGGATAAGTTCTCCTGAATCCGAATTGATAGAGGTCACCACTCCATTTTTCGTTAGAATAGAAGCATTGTAGGCAGTAGAATAGTACACTTCAAACTTGTAGGCCCACCAATCTGCAAAAACGGAAGCTCCAGCACCAAATTCTGCTAACTCAGGAGCTACTTTAAAGCCTTCGTTCACGTGCTGAAAGCATAGCTTTTTGATACCAAAATCCTTGCATACTTCCATCAACATCAAGATCTCGTCTGCACGGTAGGAGTGACAATGTATGATGATGTCTCCGGTAAGGATATCGGCTAAGGTTTGCATCCGATAATTATATTCGGGAGCAGTTGCCTTTGGATTTGTATTCTTCTCATTGTTGTACTTTTCCCAGGCCTTCATGTAAACGGTAGCCTCTGAGAAGGCCTTTCTGAATACCTGCTCTACCCCCATACGAGTCCTGGGCTGGATACCACGCCCTTCTCCATGGACACGCATTGGGTTTTCACCTAAAGCGAACTTGATCGTACGAGGAGCTCCTACCATTCTTAAATCTTCGGGATTGTAAGAACCGTAATGGTGTTTGATCGTCTCACACTGACCTCCGATGGCATTTGCGGAGCCATGCATAGCATGAGAAGAGGTAACGCCGCCAGCAAGCGCTCGATAAATGGAAATATCTAGTGGATCAATAGCATCTCCGGTAAAAACTTCTGCTGTTACAGGGTTGGTACCCTCATTCACTGCATCTATAGCGATGTGAGAATGAGCATCGATGATCCCGGGCATGACGTGCATTCCCGTAGCATCTATTTCTTTGGTACCAGAAGGGGTGCGCAAGTTTTTGCCAATACGCGTAATCTTCCCATTCTGGATCAATACATCGGTCTCTTCCAGGATACCATTTGTAATGGTAATGACCGTACCATTTTTTATTAAAACATCACCTTTGTCGAGCTGGCCAAATAGGCTGAGCGCTACGAAAGTGAATAGTATTGTATTTTTTACTTTTTTCATAATTGCTTCTTCAAGATTAGAATCAAGGATTGAAGTTATTTATCAGGCGTACCAATGCGCTCACCTTCTAGATCAAACGTACCAAATTGACCAGCGGAAACCGTTCCTTCCATATTATCTCCGTCGATAAGTAGGTTGTATTCAATCGTTACGGTTTGTCCACCGCCATCGATCTTAATACTGAAAGAAAGCTCGTTACCATTTAACTCAGCGGTCTCAATGGTGCTCTTGTTCCCCATAGCCGTATTGGTGATGCTTCCAGAAATTTCACCGTCATTGTCCACCAACTCAAGGATTCCATCCATGTTCTGCCCCATGGCTTCAAAACTATAGGTCCATTTTCCTGCCACAGCTACCTTGGCGTTGGGATCGCCTTTCTTAGCTGGCTTTTTCGCTTCAAATTCAAACTTGTTTCCTTCAACAAATACATATCGTACGTTGGATTTCTCCTCGAAGTAGGGCTGATCAGTAACCACTAAATTGGCTATCTTCCCCGTCGCTACCGTACCCAACATATCAGAAACACCAAGCATTTTGGCAGGGGTAGTCGTTAAGGCAGCCAAAGCAGCATCTTTACTTAATCCATTTTCAATCATTTTGCGAAGATTGGCTTTCACATCCTTACTCTTCACATCGAGTGTGGAAAAACCAAATACTATACCTGCCTTTTCCATATTTCCTGCTTGTGTCCAGTGTTCTTTTAGGGCCTTCATTTTCCGCTTTTCTAGTGCCTCTCTTTCGGCTTTAAAAGGATCATCCTTTTCACCTTCTTCTTTTTTCTTATCACCTTTCTTTCCTCCCTTGCCCTTCTTATCCTCAGGCAGATCCATAGAAAGCAATACAGATATATTTCTCTTTTTGAGTTCATCCGCTACATGCCAGCCTTGTTTCAGTTCAGCGATAACCATGGGTAGGTCAAATTCCTTTTGCAAGGACAATGCTCGGTAAGCAGATTTCACATCGCTGGCTTTCATAAAGACAGATTGATCCTTATTGATCACAGGATAGAAAGCCTGTAATACCGGATCATAGGAAGGGCGAGACATCCCAGTTGGACTCTTCTTATAGGCTTTTTCATGAGCCTGGGCTAGTTCTGCTTGTCGATATAATTCCCTCCATTTTGCAATCACAGCAATTACCGTAGCAGGGTACATTCTCCTAGCTCCTGTTAACTGGGAGAAAAAGGCCGTCTGATCTTTCAGGATCATTTTATCAGCATTGTCTCCATGAAGCAGGACCAATGCCCCTTGCCCAGGCAACATTTGGCCATTAGGAACCACATTGGCGGCTGTAAAGCCCAGCTTTCGCATATCGGCAATTGACTTATCCTTAGGCTTTAGGGACTTAGCCAATTCTTTCTCTGGTGTAATTCCAGCTAAATCATTAGGAGGGGAACCAGGATCTTTAACCTGCGGAGCTTGTTGACCTCCGCCACGGCCACCTTGCTGTGCCTCGGCCTTTGGGATACCGGTATGTGACAAGCCTTCGATGAAGCCCGCATAAATGTACATGGAGTCTGCTTTGACAACTTGCGCATCGATTGGAATCTTAACGTTCTTGCCAACAGCGAGGATTAGACCATCCTTAATTACTACAGTGGCGCCTTCGATCATTTTGCCTGGCTCTGTCACGACAGTAGCCTGGGTTAAGGCATAGGTTCGAGTGACGGGCTTTAATTCGTCATTATTAGTTTGCGCCCAGAGAAAACTAGGAATCACCAATAGACAAATAAGCCCAAACAAAGTTGGGTGTTTTTTCATACTACATTAGGATTTAAAGGTTCTTGGTTAGGTCCAAGAAGATATTTAATTAGATTAAGGATTTCTATGCAATAGTAATCGTAAAGTTCCTTATTTGTTCAAGGATGTACAGATTGGCTCTTTAGGGAAAGTGTTATTTGAGAGGAAAGATCATTTTCGTTCAAGTTTCAGGCCACCAAATTTAGTAAAATACAATCAAATTCTAAGCACCTCCATCTTCCATACCCTGTTCACCTACAAATGGGGCCCGTTCAACGACTTTAATTGAGCTTACAAGGACGTGGAAATACCTTGCTGTCAATTCAAAACTAAAAATGTACATCATGAAACTACGTAATTGGATTTGGCTTGCATTAGCTTTGATGGTACAGTCTTGTATTCCGTCTTTACACCCATTATACACTAAGGATACCATTGTTTTTGAAAATTCTCTTTTAGGGACCTGGACAGATAATGAGGATACCTACGTATTTGAAAAATGGAAAGATAATGGCTACCTATTCACCTACATGGACGGGCCAGATCAAGAACAGTATGAAGTACACCTGGTCAAACTCGGTTCAGAGTATTACCTGGATTTCTATTCACACCGTAAAGAAGGGCTTTTCCCTGGCGATGATGCAGCGCTTGCCCCCCTTATCCGTACGCACTCTTTTGCCAAGGTTAAATGGGATCGAAAAAAATTAGAAATTAGCCATTTCGCTGAATTAGAATGGTTGGAGGATCTTTTTGACCAAAGGAAGATTAGAATCAAGCATGAACGAATTGATGACGAAATCGTATTGACTGCTGGCCCACGAGAACTTCAGAAGTTTTTTCTTAAATATGCTAATGATCCTAACATTTTCACAGAAACCGTTTCATTAAAAAGGCCCTTGTAATGCCCACGAATTTTCGTCAACATATGGAGCAGATCGTGCAACACAGGCTGGTACAACACCTCTTGTTTTGGCTGTTGTCCTTCTATGTCCTTTTCCGCCTCTTTTGTACGGATGAAAAGTATGTGGAAACGGATCTGATCTATACGTTTCTGTTCCATATTAGTCTAGTATTTATCGTATACCTGAACTTAAACTTTTTGCTACCTAGGTACTTTCAGGCCAAACAATACAGCCTATATCTTCTTGGGTTTGCGCTGGTCTTAGCCCTTGGAACCCTAATTAACCATTTGACCTTCCAATATCTAGCAGATTGGCTATTCGAAGGCTACTATTTCATCTCCTACTATGAGTGGGGAGATATCCTGGAGTTCACCTTTACCTATATGGCTTTGAGCACCTTACTGCATCTATCAAAGTCTTGGTTTGAACTGAACGAAAAGAAGAAGGCGATTAACCGTTTAGAACGAGAAAAACTAGATGCTGAACTGTTGAGCTTAAAATCCCAAATCAACCCCCATTTCCTGTTCAACAGTCTCAATAACCTGTATTCCTTATCCTTAGATCAAGACGAACGCTTACCGGACCTTTTACTAAGGTTATCAGATAATCTCCGGTATATGCTCTACGAATCAGGGGATACTTTTGTGCCCCTACAAAAGGAAATTCAATTCCTGGAAAACTACATTGACCTACAGCGGATACGAGCTCCGAAGCGCGTGGATATACGATTTGCAGTGGAGGGTAAAATCAAGGATCATGCCATCGCTCCTCTGCTATTAATACATTTTGTCGAGAATGCATTTAAGTTTGGAGCCAAAGGCAGTAATACGGAAGCCTATGTGCATGTTCAGTGTATTGTTGAAGAAAACATCTTGACCTTTAGCATCAAGAATAACAAAGGCAAATTAGCACTTCCTCCCCGAGTGGGTGGGGGCATTGGGCTTTCAAATACCCGTAAACGCCTTGCGCTTTTATATCCAAATGGTCATGAACTGCGTATTGAAGACAAGGAAAATGAATTTGAAGTATTTTTGACCCTCAGCTTAAGCGAATGAATATCAATTGTATCATAGTTGACGATGAACCCTTGGCCATCCGGATATTGGAAAAGTACGTGGCTGATATCCCTTATCTCTCCCTTCTTGGGTCTTTTGATTCCCCCATTGCAGCCATGCGATTTCTACAACAGCAGCAAGTTGATCTCGTTTTTCTAGATATCAATATGCCAGAACTCTCCGGGATCAACTTGGTCAAGGCTCTGAGCCAGCCTCCGCTCATTATCTTCACCACCGCCTTCCCTGATTATGCGGTAGAAGGTTTTGAGCTTGACGCCATTGACTATCTGGTAAAGCCCTTTGCAAAGGAACGATTTCTCAAAGCAGTGCAAAAGGCTGGTCTTTTTCTGGAAAAACAACCATCTATTGACCAAAGCACCACTCATATAACCTTAAAAGCTGACCGCAAAATCTATAGAATTGCCCTAGATGAAATACACTATTGCCAGGCTTACGGTGATTATGTCAAGGTGATTCTAAATGATAAGCAATTGTTGCCTAAGACAACCCTAGCGAAACTGATGGAGCAGTTGCCTGCTACCCAATTCCTCCGCGTTCACCGATCCTATGTAATCGCTTGGGATAAAGTGGCCTATATGGAAGGTAATCAACTCAAGCTCGACGATCTTTTAATCCCGGTAGGACAGCAGTATCGAGAGGCAGTATTGCAACGGCTAAAGCCAAAAAAGCTATAATTAGTTGGGAAATCAGGCGTGAATTCGGGTGGTACTTCCATTGAACATCCATAAGGCTTCTTAACAGTAACCCTGCTCACCAAATTTTTGCTCCTCCTCTCCTCTGGCAGCGCATCAATGCTTGGGTGAATTCCAAAAATCAGGAGCATATTTCGAAACTTGCACCTTTTACCTCCACTATACCACGAAAAATTTTATTTTGGGGCTTCGTAATTGTTTGGCTTACTGTAGCCCTCCTCTCCTATTATTAGCTAATAATGGCAGGCAGAAGTCGACATTGCTATAAATTTTCTTTTACCTAGGCACTGTATAAAAACCAACTTTGATATGTCCGAAAACAAACTAAGAGCCTATTGGAAAGAGAACCTTCGCTATCTAGCCATCCTTTTGGTGATCTGGTTCATTGTATCATATGGTTTTGGAATCTTATTGGTAGAACAGCTCAATAGCCTGTCTATTGGGGGTGCGAAACTGGGCTTTTGGTTTGCCCAGCAAGGATCTATCTATGTTTTCGTCGTACTCATTTTCGTCTATGTGTATCTGATGAATAAGTTGGACAAAAAATACGGCTTGGATGAATCCTAGTCCGTTCAGCTTTACCCCCAAGAGCCTAAGCAGTTTTACGTTTAAAGCAAAATCATGAGTGTATTAACCTGGACCTATATCATCGTTGGAATCACATTCGCTTTATACATTGGAATCGCCATTTGGTCGAGAGCTGGCTCAACGAAAGAGTTTTATGTAGCGGGTGGAGGCGTGTCTCCCTTAGCGAATGGGATGGCTACTGCAGCAGACTGGATGTCAGCTGCTTCCTTTATTTCCATGGCAGGCTTAATCAGCTTCATGGGATATGACGGTGGCGTATACTTGATGGGGTGGACCGGCGGATACGTACTATTGGCCTTGTTGCTCGCGCCTTATTTACGGAAGTTTGGCAAGTTTACCGTACCTGATTTTATCGGTGATCGCTATTATTCCAATGTCGCTCGTACTGTTGCCGTGATTTGTGCGATTATCGTATCCTTTACCTATGTAGCAGGACAGATGCGGGGTGTGGGGGTTGTTTTTTCTCGTTTTCTTGAAGTAGATATTAATACTGGCGTTTATATCGGGATGGCCATCGTGCTGTTTTATGCTGTCCTGGGTGGGATGAAAGGGATCACCTACACACAAGTTGCGCAATACTGCGTTTTGATCTTCGCCTACATGGTGCCTGCCTTCTTTATTTCTTTGGCCATGACAGGCAATGTGATTCCTCAATTTGGCCTCCTGGGCAACGTAACGGATGGCTCAGAAATGGCACTCTTAGATAAATTGGATCAATTGCACCGAGAGCTAGGCTTTGCTGAATATACCAGTGGAACAAAATCCATGACCGACATTTTTTGCATTACAATGGCATTGATGGTCGGAACCGCAGGCCTTCCACACGTAATCGTACGATTTTTCACGGTTCCTAAAGTTCGGGACGCCAGAATTTCGGCAGGTTATGCCTTGCTTTTCATCGCTATCTTATATACCACTGCACCGGCCATCGCAGCCTTTGCTCGCACCAACTTAATCAACACGGTAAGCAACAAAGAATACGCTGCCATGCCCGAGTGGTTCACTAAATGGGAAACCACCAAACTCATTACCCACGAGGACAAAAACAACGATGGTCTCATACAATACGTTGCTGATCCAAGCACAAATGAATTGACCATCGACCGTGACATCATGGTGCTGGCGAACCCAGAGATTGCGGGTTTGCCCAACTGGGTCATCGCCTTAGTCGCGGCTGGGGGCTTAGCAGCAGCCCTTTCCACTGCTGCGGGTCTATTACTAGTGATCTCCACGGCAGTGTCCAGAGACTTGATCAAAATGCAACTGAAGCCAGATATTTCCGAAAGAAATGAGTTGATTGCAGCCCGTTTGGGAGCAACCGTAGCCGTAGTCATCGCCGGCTATTTTGGTATTAATCCACCTGATTTCGTGGCGGCCACGGTAGCCTTGGCTTTTGGCCTGGCAGCGGCCTCCTTCTTCCCAGCTATTATCTTAGGTATTTTTGATAAACGAATGAATCGAGAGGGTGCGATTACCGGCATGGTAGTGGGCATTTCTGTCATGTTATTCTACATGTTGAAGTTCAAGCTGGGCAGGTTTGGGGGAGGAACGGCTGAGGATTGGTGGTTTGGTATTTCACCAGAAGGCTTCGGCACCGTCGCCATGGTAATCAATCTCGTGATTTCCATTGTGGTATCCAGATTAACAGCCGCGCCACCGAAAGAGGTACAGGATATTGTAGAAGACATTAGAATACCGAGTGGGGCTGGAGATGCTGTAGCGCATTAGGAATGGAGAATGGAGAATGGAGAATGGAGAATGGAATTTAAGATATTCTCAATTGCTCATTAAACATTCTTCATTATCAATTATAACAGTTTCACTTGACGAAAAATCAATCATAGCTATAAAATATTAATTCACCTATGACACTACAGGTAAAATCCTTAGCAGAATATAAGGACGCGTATCAAAAAAGTGTGAATGATCCCGAAGGTTTCTGGGCTGAACAAGCCGAGACATTTCAATGGCAGAAAAAATGGGATAAAACCCTGGAATGGAACTTCAAAGAACCCGATGTAAAGTGGTTTGTGGGAGGAAAATTGAACATCACGGAAAATTGCCTGGATCGGCATTTGGCAGATCGTGGAGATCAGGTAGCCATTTTATTTGAACCCAATGATCCATCGCAGCCCAACGTAAGCTATACCTACAAAGAATTACATGCGGCAGTTTGCAAAACAGCCAATGCGCTAAAAGCAAATGGCATTGTAAAGGGAGATCGAGTGTGCTTTTATATGCCCATGGTGCCTGAATTGGCCATTGCGGTATTGGCCTGTGCGCGTATAGGTGCCATTCATTCGGTCGTATTCGCAGGATTCTCTGCTCAAGCCTTAGCTGACCGTATCAAAGACGCTACTTGTAAGATGGTCATCTGTTCAGATTACAATAGCAGAGGAGCTAAAAATATACCCGTTAAGAAAGTAGTAGATGATGCGCTGGCCATGGACTGCGATAGTATCGAGACGGTATTGGTGCATCGCAATACAGGAGGCGAAGTGCAAATGGAAGCAGGTAGAGATAAGTGGTGGCATGAAGAAGTGGATGCCCAATCGGCTGATTGTCCCGCTGAGGCCATGGATTCAGAAGATATGTTATTCATTTTGTACACTTCTGGTTCAACGGGTAAACCAAAAGGTGTAGTCCACACTTGTGGTGGCTATATGGTTTATGCTTGCTTTAGCTTCCGCAACGTTTTTCAATATCAAGATGGAGATGTGTATTGGTGTACGGCTGACATCGGCTGGATCACCGGACATAGCTATATCGTATACGGTCCGCTCTTAGCAGGTGCCACTACTGTCATGTTCGAAGGGGTACCTACTTACCCTGATGCAGGTAGATTCTGGGAGGTATGCGATAAGCTAAAGGTTAACCAATTCTATACTGCTCCTACGGCTATCCGAGCTTTAATGGCAAAAGGAGATCAGTTCGTGGATAAATATGATCTAAGTACCTTGAAGGTAATAGGTAGTGTGGGCGAACCGATCAATGAAGAAGCCTGGAATTGGTACAATGAAAAAGTCGGGAAAGGCAATGCCCCAATCGTCGATACCTGGTGGCAAACCGAAACAGGCGGGATCATGATCACCCCACTCCCTGGCATTACCGACACCAAGCCTTGTTATGCCTCCTATCCTATGCCTGGGATACAACCCATTCTGGTTGACTCCCAAGGTGAGTTGGTAGAAGGTAATGATGTAGAAGGATTGTTGTGCGTTAAATTTCCTTGGCCTTCGATGCTCCGAACCACCTACGGAGATCATGAGCGCTGCAGGATGACCTATTTTTCTTCTTTTGAGGATCTATACTTTACCGGAGATGGTGCACGCAGAGACGAAGAAGGTAGGTACAGAATCATTGGTCGGGTAGATGATGTGATCAATGTCTCAGGTCACCGTATGGGTACTGCCGAAGTAGAAAATGCCATCAACGAACATCCAAATGTAGTAGAATCTGCCGTGGTGGGTTATCCACATGATATCAAGGGACAGGGCATTTATGCTTACGTAATCATAGGAGATGCCGTATCCGATGAAGATGCCTTCCGCAAAGAGGTCTTGGCAGTGGTGACCAAAGAGATTGGGCCAATCGCCAAGCCCGACAAGATCCAGATTGTAAGCGGTCTGCCGAAAACTCGATCTGGTAAAATCATGCGCCGCATTCTTCGAAAGGTCGCCTCGAGCGACACTTCTAATCTAGGAGATATTTCTACGCTACTCAATCCTGAAGTAGTAGAAGAAGTAATAAAGGGAGCACTGGTTTAGTGCTTGCTGGTTTTGGAGGAGCAAAAGATCTCCTCCAAAACCAATTTTTTGTCTGTTGCTGGATTCTTTTAGCAAAATCCAGTAAATTTGTAGCATGCGTTTTAATTTCATTTTTAGGTTTATCAAGAAAAGAGATCCTTTCATCTCCTAGTCCTTTCTCATCACTGGGCGCCTAGCCCTCTTCCTTTAATTATTTCTTTTTCAATTTTCTACAGGCCAAACGGTTTGTAGGTTTCTTTCAATCAGGAACTGATTTGGACTTATTCCCCTGAACGGCGGCTTAAAGTCTTGAATCGGTTCAAGCATTGGTCTAATACCATGGTATTGGTCCATGCGGATAAATCTAATTCACCATGAAATTACCAGCTATTCCTCCCTATAAAACTAAAGTAGTCGAACCTGTCTATTTCCGAACTAAAGAAGAACGTAGAGCCAAAATCCAGGAGGTAAATTACAATCTCTTCAATATCCACAGTGATTGGGTGATCATTGATCTTATGACAGACTCTGGTACTGGAGCAATGAGTGAGCAACAATGGGCCGAAATCATGCTTGGAGATGAGAGCTATGCCGGTTCAGAATCTTATTTCAAGCTGCTGCGTTCCGTACAAGATATCCTGGGCTTCGAATTCTTGGCTCCCACCCACCAAGGGCGTGCTGCGGAGAACATCTTGTTTTCTGCCACGGTCAAAGAAGGAGATGTTATTCCTGGCAATGCCCATTTTGACACGACCAAAGGCCATATAGAATTTCGTAAGGCCAAAGCCATCGATTGTACTATAGCAGAGGCCTTTGATACCGCCTTAGAGCATCCATTTAAGGGCAATATTGACTTGGAAAAGTTGGAAGCTACCATACTACAATATGGTAAGGAACATATCCCTTTCATCAACATTACGGTAACCTGTAATACCGTGGGTGGGCAACCCGTTTCTCTGGCTAATATTCAGGACACCTGTGCGCTAGCCAAACGTTATGGCATTCCGGTATACATGGATATCGCACGTTATGCTGAGAATGCTTACTTCATCAAAACACGGGAAGCAGCATATGCAGATTGGAGCATCAGGGACATAGTGAAAGCCATGTTTAAGGAGGCAGAAGTGGTTTGGATGAGTTCAAAGAAAGATGGCTTAGTTAACATCGGAGGATTCATTGCCTTGAACGACCCAGAACTATACGAGAAGCTTGGGCAGTATACCATCATTTATGAAGGATTCCTGACCTACGGAGGTATGAGTGGCCGTGCGATGGGTGCCTTAGCCGTTGGCCTGCAAGAGGGAGTAGATTTTCATTATTTAGAAGATCGAGTGATGCAAGTTCAGTATTTGGGCGAGCAACTTAAAAAACACGGAATTCCAATCCAAGAGCCCGTAGGCGGGCACGCACTATACATCGATGCTAAACGCATGCTTCCACAGATACCTCAAACTCAATACCCCGCTCAGCTATTGGCCGTTGAGGCTTATATCGAAGGGGGAGTAAGAGGAGTAGAAATCGGTACACTTCTGGCAGATCGAGATCCAGAGACCGGGAAAGATAGAATGGCAGAAATGGAACTACTTCGCTTGGCTATTCCTCGTCGGGTTTATTCACGGTCACACATGGACTATGTAGCAGCTACGATGGCCAAGGTTGCGGCTCGTAGCCACGAGTTGGAGAATGGGTTTAATATCAAGCGGCAAGCAAAGATTCTTCGCCATTTTACTGTAGAATTAGAGAGAGCAAAAAGTACTCAAAAGGAGGCTAGCTCTTTGTTAGTATAAGTAGTAGCACAATAGTAAGTGTGGGTGAAATTCACCCACACTTACCCTTTGGGACCAGCCCCGACTAGTAGTTTCTAGCCATCTCCTCCGCGCTTGGCCTTATATTTTCTGAAACGCTTATTGAATTCCTTCAACTGATCTTCCGTTGCCTGTTTTTGATACCTTGGAGGGATATCTAATCGCTCAGGAACAGATTCTGGAGCTTTCTCCTTGAAAATGGTCTTCCCATTTGGCTTTTTCATCAATTCGAAAGCATCGTACAACTCCCCCGTTACCATATAGGCTTCAAATTTCAGGCGATTACCATCAACTCTGATTAATTGATATAGTTGGGTATTGGAAGCCGCACGTTGCATCCAATCCTCCATGGCATTTACATACATTTTCGGGCCACTGACTGACACCACGTATACCGGTCCTTCCATTACAATTTTCTTCTTACCGATCGGCAGATTTCCTCCACGTCCATAAGCATGATCATGTCCTTGTAATACTAGATCCACCTTATACTCTTCAAACAATGGTGCTAGAAATTTTTTCATTTCTTCATTATCTCTACCTGCTGCGGAAGAGTATACCGGATGGTGCATAGTCAGAATTGTCCACTTCATTTTATTATTAGCGAGCACCTCCTTGAGCCATTCTATTTGTGTAGCACGTCCACTTTTAGAACTCAAGAATTTTTGCGAGTCCAGCGAGATGAAACGGGTATTGTGATAATCAAAGAAGTAAACCGTTTCTTTAAATTCCTCTGGACCATTGGCGGGTAAAGTAAAGGTTGGCTTCCAGTGGTTGGAGAGCACTCGGCCTCGATCTTGACTCCTAGCATATTCATGGTTTCCTGGAGTAGCAATACTTGGCATCATTCCGTAGATCCAGCCTCCCGCATAAAACCACTCTCCCCATTCATGATCACTATTGGCTCTATTGACCAAGTCTCCAGCATGTAGCAAAAAATCTGCGTCAGGCATCTTGCTATAAGCCCCCCGAATCGTACGAGACCAGCGCGATTTTAGATCATTCTGGGCATCACCGAAATACAAGAAGGAATAAGGCGCATTCCCTTTGCCTGCTGTAGTAAAGTGAAACCATTCACTCCACAACTCATCTCCACCTACACGATAGGCATATTGGGTATTTGGTAATAAGTTCGTAAAGGTTAATGAATGATAGTTTGCGGTGTTTTTATCAGTCTCTAAGGTGGTTGTCTCCGCCTGAACTTCCTGCAGGTCACCCACGATATCCGGTGAAGGATTAGCCAACATCAATTGTCCTTTTCCTACTGTTACATCAGTCGAGCTGCGCCAGGTAACTGCTTGTGTAGTGGACGGGCTCTCCGTCAGGGTAAGGACGATGCGATCAGGAACTTTTGAAGGAGCATAATAGTCTTTCCCCTGATCATATTGAGCGCTTAAGGGAAAGTATGCCAACAAATAGATCAATAAAAAGGTAAGGCAAGGCTTGAAGAAAAAACGAGCCGGGATTAGGTTTTTCATTCTGCAAAAGTTGAGGTCTATGAAGATAGATTTTGATGGATTAAATTTTACAAGATTACACCTTCAAGGTAAGTATTCCTTCTTTAGTGGCCAACAAACACTGTGCTTTATACCGCGGCGGCTGTGAATAATTCTCCGAAGGTAGGCGCTGCTTTTATCCCAATTTTCTCTAATTTGAGGCGGGTTAATTTGAAGATGCCTCCCTTTGGCACATAAAATCCCTTCTTTGACAATCTTTGCCCCTAGTCTAGAGCCTTGATTATGAGCAATCCAAGGCTCTGATTTACCTGAGAGCTTTCGACCACAGTCGACTCAAAGCGCAAAATCTGCAAGGGAATTATAAAATCAGGAATGCATGGCTAAAGCCAAAAAGAAAACCGTAAAAGCAAAACCTACCCAAGCGGCCACAAGCTACCCCTCTTGGTTGACCGATACTCGATTGCATAAAATCGTTCTTTTCTTTCTCAGCTTCTTCTGTTACATCAATACCACTAGTCTGGATTATGCCTTGGATGATGCAATCGTCATCCATGATAACATGTTTACCACCGATGGCGTATCAGGTATTAATGGAATACTCACCAAGGACACTTTTTTTGGATTTTTTAAAGAGGAAGGGAAAGCTCAATTGGTCGCCGGCGGTCGATATCGCCCCCTAAGTTTGGTCACCTTTGCGCTCGAATGGGAGTTATTTTCTAAAAAAACTGGAGCAGAAAACCAGCCGGCTAGTCAAAGAGGAAGACCCTGGATTAGTCACTTGATCAACACCATATTGTTCGGTGGAACGGTAGTGCTATTGTATAGTGTATTATTACTGCTTTTCAATATTCAATTCTCACCGACCAAAGCCGTGATAGTGGCCTTAGTTACCTCCGTCTTGTTTGCGGTTCACCCCATTCACACCGAGGTAGTAGCCAATATTAAAGGGAGAGACGAGATTTTAGCACTCATGGGTAGTCTGGCCGCTCTTTATTTTACAGTGCGAGCTAAGATTGCCGACAAGTGGTTGTTCCATTTATTGGCAGGAATAGCCTTTTTTCTGGCTTTGATGTCCAAGGAAAATGCCATCACCTTCCTGGCGGTTGTTCCTTTAAGCCTCTATTTCTTTACCTCAACGAAAATACCAAAGATCATTTCGGCCTTGGGGCCATACGTAGTAGCCAGTGCCTTATTTCTAACCATTCGCTTTTCCATACTTGGAGTCTCTATTGGTGAACCGCCAATGGAACTGATGAATAATCCTTTTCTGAAGATAGAAAATAACCAATGGGTTCCCTTCAGTCCAGCAGAACGATCAGCTACAATTACCTATACACTAGGGAAATATATCCAACTACTGGTTTTCCCTCATCCACTATCGCACGATTATTACCCCAGACAAGTGGATATCATGGACTGGGGTGATTGGCAGGTTCTACTCAGTCTACTACTTTACCTCGGGATGATCGGTTATGCTTTGTGGGGCTTGAGAAAAAGAGACCCCGTCAGTTATGCCATATTGATCTTTTTAGCCACTATTTCTATCGCATCAAATATTGTCTTCCCGATCGGTACGAATATGTCGGAACGTCTGATCTTTATGCCTTCCTTGGCATTTTGCCTTTTGGTAGGTGTGATTAGCCACCGCTTGTTAGCCCGAGAGCGCCTACCCTTGAAGACATTGGTGGCTATATTGGGAATCATGGTAGTCTTATTGAGCCTAAAGACGATCACCCGTAATTACGCTTGGAAGAACAACTACAAATTATTCACGACAGATATTGAGGTTGCTCCCAATAGTGCAAAGCTTAGAAACGCAACTGGTGGCGAGTTGGTCGCTCAGTCTCAGAAACCAGAAAATCAAGCGCGGAAAGATAATATGCTTCGGGAAGCCTTAGGCCATCTGGAGGAAGCTGTACGCATCCACCCAACCTACAAAAATGCTTGGCTACTAAAAGGCAATGCTCACCTCTACCTTAAGCAGTACGAAACCGCCATTAGCGCTTATCAACAATCGTTAAATGTCGACCCTAATTATACAGAAGCTAGCAACAACCTAGGCATCGCCTACACGGAGGCTGGACAGTATTATGGGGAACAAGTCCAGGACCTACCAAAGGCACTAACCTACTTGCAGGAAGCCTTCCGATTACGTCCAAATGACTTTAATACGATTCGATTGCTTGGTGTAGCTAGTGGCATGACCGGTAATTCAGCTGAGGCGATCCGTCTCTTTACCAAGTGCACCGTACTACAGCCCAATAATGCTAGCGCCTGGTTTGATCTCGGCGTTGCTTACTTGAATGCCCAAGATGAGGTCAATGCAAATGAAGCCTTTACTAAAGCCAAGTCGATTGATCCGGATATCGAATCCAAGAGGAGGAGGTAGATGGGAGAAAAAGGAAGCCTCTAGCAAACAAAAAAGGGAAATCGAATTCGTATCGATTTCCCTTTTTCATTTTGTTCATGTCTGGTTGTTACTACTATCTCAGCAAGGTAACATCACCCCGATAAAGTAGCGTAACCCCATCCAGGAATTCAACTTCAACCAGGTAAACATAAACCCCCGAATTGTAGGGCTGGTTATTGACTCGGCCATCCCATAAGCGAATACCTGTACAGGAAGGATCGAGATTCGTTCTTTCATATACTACCCCACCCCAGCGATCGTATAACTTGACAAAGTTTACATTAGTCACACCAGTACAGGTGAAGATCGTAAACACGTCATTGTTTACACCAATTCCATCTGGAGCAAAAACATTCGGGATATACACATTTCGATTAGCATCAAGTTCCACGAATATGTCTGCACTGGCCATACAACCATTCTCATTGGTAACCGTAAAGGTGTACTGTTGACTGGATAATGGGAAGATCGAAGGATTCCTCACCATATCAGAAGGAGATAGCCAGTCCCCAGGTGTCCACATATAGGTGTAATTCCCACCAAATGGAGTAACGATCGGATCTAACATGGTCATTGAATCTCCCAGCTCTACCACAATTCGTTCTGGCAAATCAATCAGAATTGGATCTGGTTCATCTACGCTAACCAAAGTGGTATCCGTGCATCCATTCGGGTCGCGAACAATCACCGTATGTGGCCCTGCCCCAAATACCGTCGAAGTGATGTTAGGCGGGAAGGGCAAATTGTTATTTACAGTATAGGTATAATCTAAGAAATCTGAACCAGCACCGCCTGTGATATTCTCGATAGCAATCTGCGCTGGATCACCAAAACACAAGGGCGGAGCCACTGGAGCCAATTGTACAATCAATGGCAGTGGTTCGGTAATTGTGTAAGTAATAGAGTCTTGACACCCTCTCGTATCAGTTACAGTCACTGCATAGGTTCCCGGACTCAAACCTGTCGCGTCAGGAGAAGAACTCAAGGCCACATTATTGGCCCAATTGTAGGGCGTTGCTCCTAGATCATTACCTCCTGTCGTGAATACTACCACTCGACCATCATCCTCCCCACTACAGGAAACGGTAGGTGTAGAGGCATCATCGGATATATTGACCATAAAGACTTCGGGCTGACTAACGATCACCGATTGCGTCATCGTACAATTATTGGCATCTGTAATCACCGCGTCATAAGTTCCGGCAGCAAGGTTGCTGATATCCGTCGTTGTTTCTCCTGTTTGAGTCCATAACACATTAAATGGAGCAGTACCTCCACTCAAGCTAATTGAGATGTTTCCGTCGGTGAGCCCATTACAACTAACCGGCGTAGGCGTGGCTAGGACGTCAATATTCTCTGGAGATCCGACATTGAAATCAAAGGTTTCTCCACAAACCCCATCACTTACCGTCAAAGTACCCGGTCCTCGACAGAGTTGGGATGCATTGGATAATATTACGCCATCATCTACCTCTCCTGACGTCCATTCAAATCGGAATGAACCATCACTTCCATCACTATAAGAAGCAAACGCAACCGCTTGCCCATCGCAGATCAGATCATCTGGACAGCTGACCGGCACAATGGCCGCTGTGTCCAAGGTAATTAAAATAGATGCTGGATCTACTATATCGAAATTAGCCACTAGCGGTGGACAATTGTTCGCATCAGTTACGGTCACCGAATAGGCACCCGCTGATAAGGCTGGCAGCGGATTCACAGTAGTAGCATTATTCGGGTCCGTTGACCAGTTATATCGGTAGGGAGCAGTACCTCCACTAGCAAATATTGTAGCCAGACCATTCCCATCTCCGGGACATTGCGGAGAAACCAGATTAAAACTATCCAGCACCACAGGACCGGGAGACAACACAAAAGCTGAATCTACCGCGGCGCAACTATTCTCCTGCGTAATGGTCACATAGTAAACTCCTGGGCTCAAGTTGGAAATAGTGGTTGCTGTAGATCCTGTACTCCACACATAACTGTTAATATCAGCACTTGTACCTTGCGCTACCACACTCAGCTCTCCATCTGTATCACTAGGACAACTCACATTATCATCATCCAAGGAAATAATATTAGGAGGGGTGGGTGCCAGAATAAAGATCTCCAAAGAGTCAATACAACTGTTTTGGTCGGTTACAGTCACCGTATACATACCAGCTCTTAAGGTATCAGCGAAAGGGCTATTCAATGTATCATTGTGCGTCCATCCGTAGGTATAGTCCAATGTACCTCCCTCGACCATCACACGTGCACTACCATCTTGTCCAGTGGTACAAGTCTCATTGGTTTGTTCTAATAGGGTAACCTCCAATACCTCAGGTTCTACCACTGTAAAAGTATCTGTTACCTGACAACCTGCTCCTGAAGCATCTTGCATATTCACAATGTACTGTCCTGCTGGTAGATCAGATATGGTACTCGTGGTATTATTATCAACGGGAGGCGTAGGGGAAGAATCCCAAGTAAAGGTATATGGAAGATCCTGTGGAGCACCTGTTGTATTACCTGTGATAAATATCTCACCGTCAGTAAATCCATTACAGCTTACATCTGTGATCACTGGTGTGATCGACAGGGTTTTGACTGCGGCGACGGTAAAACAGTCCGTAAATTCACAATTATTGTCATCCGTTACCGTCACACAGTATTCCCCTGGGTTAAGGTTGGTAATCTGCGAACTAGCCGCAGTAACGCTTCCAAGACCTCCATCCCAAGCATAAGTGTAGTTACCATCTGCAGATGTACCTCCTGTAGCCGTGATGGTGATCGAACCATCCTCCGCACCAGTACAACTAGCGTCTATGGGGAAGGTATTCTGTGGGAGAACCACAAGGGCCGCTGGCTGAGACAGGGTAGTACTGGCGCTAGCCGTACAACCGGTTTGATCCGTTACCACAACGCTATAGAAACCAGAGGAAATGCCTGTCAATTCTGTCACATTTTCCTGGGTAGTATTCCAGGTGAAAGTAAACTCGGGACCAGGATTATTCTGTATTACTCCATCCAATAACAATTGTACCTGTACTGCTCCATCACTCTCTCCAAAACAGCTCGGACTGGTAGGAATAAGATCTACCCCGATGGTCGGCCCAGAGAACACTTCTACTGTGTCGATAACCTGATTGACTGGATTGCTAGAATCATCTACAGTCACTTGGTAAGTTCCAGCCGTCAATCCACCAATGGTGAAGGATTCACCATCATTCGCAATTACGAACTGACCTTGATCTGGTCCAGAAGGCGGCACGGTATTCCAAGAAAAGCGATACGGTCCCGTACCATCATCCACGGTCAAGGTAAAAGCACCATCGATCGCATCAGGACAAGTCAAGCTATCTTGTTCGAGTACCGCAAAAAGGATCTCGTTAGAAACCACTATTTTTCCTCCTTCCACTACCACTCCATAAGGGAAAGGCTCAGGGGAAGTAGGATCTCCTATTTCGATTGGTGTCTGGGTACTGGTCATTTCAAGAGGCGAACAATCCCCCAATTGGCCAATCACATCAAAGCAAATTTCAAAAAGGGTTTCTCCATCAGGAATTGTCACCCCACTAAAGCTCAAATCAGCCCAGGAAAAAGCAAGTACTCCAGGTTGAGCCAAGTTGAAAGAAGCTTCGCTAATGTCAGGCATATCTGATCGAAATGCGCCAGTATTACTAAACTGCAAAATAGTAGGATCCCATTCAATCGTAAATTGCATTGAACCTACGGAGTTGAAATCTTCCACTGTAATCGGAAGACAAATGTTTTGTCCAGGAGGTACATTCTCTAGAGGAAACTCAAAGGTTACCGCCTGACAAAAGCTCAAATCCATATTAAAGCTCTCCCCACAACTCTTTCCATCTTCAATTACGATGTCATAAATACCAGGCTCAGGCACATAAAACTCGACAACATCTCCGTGATTCGGCACGCCCAGTACCTGTCCTCGAACATCCGGATTAGATTGCAAGGTAATTTCAATATCGTATAACTCGAGGTTATCAAATTCTGGTAAACCTCCTTGTACTAGGAAAGAACCAATACAGCCCGTAGGACTGCTATTAACCTGCTGATTACTTGCTGTAATTGGATTGAGGAATACCACGGAAAAGGCTTCATCCACGGCTACGTCTACACATGGCCCGGTATCCCCACCTGCATCTTCAAATCCTTGATTCCCAAACTCATCCAAGGTAATTGGTGCAAACCAAAATTGAATAGGTTGTGGAACACCATTATTGAAACCAGCTTGCAATACACCATTGTTTGTCAAGGTTAGGTTTCCGTTAGGCTCATCCGTCGCAACCCATATTCCAAAAGTTTGATCCACCGAACCAAGTCCTGGTAGGATGATTGGAGAAGTGGTGTTCACACAAGGATCAGCCAGGATAGTCGCAATATCCGGCCCCGTAACGGTCGGACGGCAGTCATAAAAACCATAACCAATACCTGGTGCTGTGGCGGGATTGGGATCTCCGGTGAGATCAGAATCGCCATTATGTATGATTTGCAAGGAATCTCCAAAACAAAGGAAGATCGTATCTAGGGAAATGTCGTTACTCTGCCCATCAAAGCTGGCTACATCAAAACGAATCGTTCCCGCATCATTACAATCCATCTTTTCGGAGCTCGGCTGCCCGAGCTTGTTGGTAGGCAGAGATATGTTCTTGGGTATTTGCGCTTGTAGGGCTTGCAGACCTAGCATGGAAATAGCGCAGAGCATTATATGTCTTATCATTTTTCCACTTTATATATACGTTAATGGGATCAAGTCCTTGTGCATGTCTTCTGGCTTTCGGATGATTTTTGCGCAAGGAGACAGCAAAAATAGCTATCCACCTTAAACTCACCGCATTATACGGGGCTAAAAAAATGCAATTAATTTGCTTTTTATGTTAACCGCTTGGTTTTGAAGGGCTACGACCACGAATTAAGCTAATCAGTACGTTCTAGAAAAGAGAAAAAATGCTTCGAAAGCCCAATAAAATCAAGGGATGAAGGGCTCTATTTCCATCAAGTCGAAGCCAATTTTTCTTTCCAATCTGAGCGAATAGTACTGTAGAAAAACGGCACAATGGATGGGATAGACATAAGAGTAATATGGGAAAATTTTGACAACAGATTTTATCCACCCTGTGCGTATACCGGTATTGAAACGTAAACCTTCTCCGGAAAATTATGTAGGTGCCCTATTCTGCTACATTTATCTTGTTAAAGTTGAGGATAATTTATTCAAAACTTTCAATATATATTGAAAGTTTTGTTTTTTTCGTTTACCTTTGTATTCCATCAATACCCTAATAACCATGAAACTGAATGATTTTTTTAAAAGATTAGATTTTGTCGTACAAACCTTAATCATCATCCCAACCATGGCCTGCATCCTTTTTGTAGTTGCGGCTCCAGGTGGTATTTTATTTTATATGATGGGCCTATTTGTACTGGGCGGTTGGCAATTGCTTAGTGCCTTAAGTCACTTTCTTTTCCGTGGCGATCGATTTCGAGGATGGTATTTCATGGCCAGTATCACATATTTAGGTGCACTTGGAATAGGTAGTTACATTTTTGAGCAGACAAATTTTGGTTCCAATACCCTTTTCTACCTAGGCATTATTTTCTTTGGAGTGATTCCTGGAATTGCTGGTGTATGGTATTACAAATTGACATTTTCTGAGGAGCAGTATCCCAATTATATATAGTAAAGATTTATCCCTACTGAAATTAGAAGACTGTTATGATATCTAGACAAAGAATGAAAATAGATTCATGGGGCCAAGGCACCTTGCTGTTGAGTATGTTAATTGTCGCCTTGGTGGGTTCTGAGACGGGTGGCTTATTGGGCTGGATATTATTATTTCTTTGGCAAATGACGAGCGCATTACTCTTATATAAACAGTTCGCTTATCAACAGCGTAAACTCTTCCTCTGGGTGGGTTTAGCAAGCATACCCGTGGCCCTATTTGGGGAGGTGTTTTTGCTCTATTTCTTGATAGGCTTCTCTCTCTGGTATTTCTACAATACGGTTTTAGATACAATAAAGGTTCTCAAGCGGCCCAGATCCTTTTGGGATCTGGGCTAGTTTTTACTAGCTGTCAACTGTTCTTTTATGCAAATCTAATTGGCTACTTTTGGGTTGTATTTTTCTATTTCGATTAGATCACCCTGGAACATAGACCGCTTCAAGATGCTCTGGAATGAGTTTCTCTTCTTTTTTAGTGCTTTAGGTGTTTTCAACGGAATTTTATTAGTGGTTTATCAACTGCTAATGCAGAAGCCGAGAACAACTCAAGGCTTATTACTCGGGTTATTGGGCTTAGCTTTTTGCATACGCGTTGGTGTCTCTTGCATTTACTATTTCCAGAAAGTCATTCCTTGGACCGCTGTTCAGATAGGCCTAAGTGCGCACATCTTGATCGGCCCATTGCTTCTAGCTTACGTTATCCATAGTTGGAACCGTTTCAAGGCTTGGCAGCTTCTATCTCTCCGACTACTTTTGTTCTCTAGCATTGCAATTCTCTTGTTCGGGCTTATTTATCCTTTCCATATTCATCCGAAAGTCTGGGATGCTGAAATACGTTACACCTTACATGCTTTATTAACTTGTTTTCTACTACTCACCAGTTGGGTCTTACTTCAAGCTTACTCAGCAAAGAGTCAGAAAACGAACCTACTTCCGGTGGAACGTTTCAGCATATTGGTTTTCATTGTTGCTCTACTCATCTGTGGAGGATTTGCCCTCTCTTTGTATCTCGATTATGTACTTGGTCCAATCATTTCATCCTTCTTGTTTTACAGCGCACTAATCTACTTGGGATTAAAGCGAAGACTAAAGTCAAACTCCTCCCCTGCCCTCCAGGAATTAGAGCCAGCGGAAGCCAACCGCTTACACCATCAGCTGGAAGCCCATTTAAAAAATACGCAAGCTTATCGCAAACCTAAGCTAACGATAGCATCCCTAGCCAAAGAGTTGAAAATGCCCAAAGCGAGGCTCTCCCACTTTCTGAATAGCCATCTAGGACTAAGTTTCACGGCCTACATTAATCAATTCCGTATAGAAGAAGCCAAACAGCTGCTTAAGGAAGAAGGATTACTGACCATTGAGGCCATCGGATACGAAGTAGGCTTCGGATCTCGCTCTTCCTTCTTTGCCACTTTCAAGCAACAGACCGGGCTCAGCCCAAAGAAATTTCAAGAACTTCATTTAAAGTAGTCCAAAAAGACAAGACTGGACTGTTGCAATCCCTCCTTGGATTAATTTCCCGCCATCAATTATTCCATTAAAATCATCCACTGATGCAAAAAGCTTTCTTATCGCTCTTGTTAGGTTTATTCCTATGCCTTCAACTAACAGGGCAAAAACAAAGCCCAACACTAATACCTAAGCTCACTCTAAAATGGGAGACCGATTCTATCTTTCCAACGGTAGAATCGGTCCTATATGATGCCAATAGCAAGTATATCTACACGGCGAATATTGAAGGACATTTTATGAAAAAGGATGGGCAAGGTAGTGTTGGCAGAATGCGAGCAGATGGAACAGAGGTGCAAGCGGATTGGATTACAGGTTTAAACGCTCCCACCGGACTTTGCATTCAAGGCAACTTCCTATATACTACAGATATTGACGAAGTAGTAGCCATCGATCTACAAAAAGGACAAATCATCCGGCGCCTCCCGATCCAAGGAGCAGAAGCTCTAAATGACATTTGTGCAGACCCAGAAGGTACCCTATACTGTAGCGACACAGGGGGGAATAAGGTATTTCAAGTCAGAGATAGCAAGAGCTCCATTTTGATCGACTCTATCGATACCCCAAATGGTTTACTCTGGCAGGAAGGTAAACTGGTGATTACCCAATGGACCCCACAGATATTAAGTCAATATGATCTAAAAACACGGAAATTACAGCAACTAGTCGGAAGAATCCCTTGGATTGATGGATTAGCTGCCATTCCCGAAAATGCTTGGATCACCGCAAGTTGGGGAGGGTTGCTTCATCATGTCACATCAGATGGAGAGAAGACGATGATTCTCGACACCCGAGAAGAAGGATTGCAGGCTCCTGACGTCAGCTATATTCCAACAACTAATACGCTGCTGGTAGCTACCTTCGATGGCGATAAGATCAGAGCATTTGATGTAGATTTTACACCAAAAATCATTAACCCTATACCATTAGATCCTGCCGCTATTTCTGGCCTTGGACTCAAAAAAGTTACCTCTGCTGCTGACCCTGATCGCTTGCTCTTCCAAAAAAGGTTATACCAAGGAGAGGAAATTAGTGTCTTTATAGTAGCCAGCGAAACCAAAACGGCGAACTGGGAAGACTATAGTATTGAGGAGTTTATTTACGTCATCAACGGGCGGGCGCGCCTAAAGCCAGCTACCGAAGCGGAACGTTTCTACTATCCTGGTGACTTCTTTTGGGTTCCAAAAGGTTACCAAGGGGAATGGGAAACACAGGGGGGCAATAGTTTCTATCATGAGCTTTCGGTTATTGCTAATGAAAGAACCAATCCCTCAAGCTTGGACCCAAGACCGGCCATTATGGATAAGGCTAAAATGGCAGGGATTGACCTTACTCCTGATCGGGATCAGACACGCAGCTTCTTGGACATACTACAGCATGGCCAAGACCTCAACATAAGTACTCAATCCGAAGCCCCAAGGACCTTGGAAAACTTCCAAAACAATCGTGAGCAACTCATCTATATTGTTGCTGGAGCAGTAACGCTACAAGCAAAAGGGGGCGACAGCATGCATTTCCAAACAGGTGACTTCTTCGTTTTACCAAAGGGGTTTATAGGAAGCTGGCAAAGTGAGGGGCATAAATTACTTAGAACACTTAGAGTGGAAAAGACAAAATCCGAACGCTAGAACTGATTTTCCCTAGTTTAGCTTCGGGGGAATGAGGTTTACGTCTAGATGATTGCTGTATTTAAACCTCATTCCTTAGCTTTGGAGATCCTGACCAATCCCTTTTTGTATGAAAGCCATCTCCAAGTTGACCAAAGAAGCCATTCTCCAAGATTATCATTGTTGTGTCTTAAGCCGGGAGGTCAGTTTTTTACTGCGTAAAGAAGTCTTGAATGGTCGAGCTAAGTTTGGAGCTGGTAATGCGGGCAAGGAACTCCCACTAGTCGCGCTGGCCAAGACCTTTGAAAAGGGAGATTTTTGGTCGGGATACTACCGAGATCAAACCCTAATGTTTAGGTTAGGCATTGCTAGTCCCATCGACTTTTTCGCTGCCCTCTATGGAGATGCACTTAACGATCCGCTTTCCGGCGGACGACAGATGACCAATCACTACAGCACTCCTTTAATCGGCGCTGACGGCAACTGGCTCCCACATACTGACCGCCTCAACGCCGCCTCCACCATCTCGCCAGTAGCTGGCCACGTAGCCCATGCTTTGGGCCTGGCAAATGCATCGAAAGTATATCGTTCCTTACCGAAGCTCGATACTAAAGCTCAATTTTCGCAAGGAGGGAATGAGGTTATCTTTTGTACTATTGGCGATGCCTCTGCCGTAGAAGGCGTCTTTTTTGAGGCCGTGAACGCAGCAGGCGTGATGCGAGTCCCCATTGCCTACATTGTTGTTGATGACGGTTATGGTATTTCCGTGCCTGCCAAATATCAAATGACCAAGGAAAACATCTCTGAAGCTTTGGCTGGTTTTCAAGCAGATGAACAAGGCAGGGGTTTAGATATCTATGCGATCAAGGCCTGGGATTATCAAGCTCTTTGCGACACCTTTGCGGAAGGAATTGCTAAGATTCGAGAAACCCATATTCCAGCCATTTTCCACATCCAAGAATGTACACAACAGTTTGGGCACTCCACCTCTGGATCACACGAGCGCTATAAACCTGCCGCTAGACTAGCTTGGGAGAAGAAAATGGACTGCAATAAACATTTTGAGCAGTGGATCATTTCTGAGGGATGGGCGAGCCCAGATGAACTGAAAGACCTTGAAAAAGCCGCCAAAGCAGAGGCGGCGACCTGCCGGGACAAAGCTTGGGATGCTTACAGTAAGCCAGTAAAAAAAATGCAGCGAGCGGTTTCCGGAATTTACAAGGATCTGCTTCAGCAATCCAATAATGATGCTTCCCTAGCGGGGATAGCACAAGAATTAAGCAGCCTAAAGCATCCAGCGATGAGTCATATCCTGGACAACGCTCGCCGAATGCAAATAGCCATTCAAGGTCAAACTTTAGCGAGTCAAAAAAATCTAGATCACTGGATTACTGAAACCCAAAAGGAAGGTCAGGTGCGCTATTCTACTTATTTGCATAGCGATACCTCCAAATCTGCCTTGAAAATTACTCCTATAGCCGCACAGTACTCAGCAGACTCACCCAGTCTGAATGGACATGAGGTGCTCAATCAATTCTTTGATAGGGCATTAGAGCAATACCCCAATCTGCTAGCCTTTGGAGAAGACGTTGGGCAGATCGGTGGAGTGAACCAGGCTTTCGCCGGACTACAAGCGAAGTACGGAGAAGATCGAATTTTCGATACGGGCATCCGGGAATGGACCATCGTTGGGCAAGGTATTGGACTTGCCATGCGCGGCCTTCGCCCCATCGCTGAATTACAATATCTAGATTATCTCGCTTATGCCTTCTCCCCACTCACGGATGATCTGGCCACCCTGCGTTACCGTACCAAAGGCACTCAAATAGCTCCTACTATTATCCGCACCAGAGGCCACCGCTTAGAAGGTATTTGGCATTCCGGTTCGCCCCTAGGCATGCTCCTCCATTCTATGCGAGGAATCTATATTTTAGTGCCTCGTAATATGGTGCAGGCAGCTGGCATGTACCAAACTTTGCTGCAATCGGATGATCCTGCTATCCTGATAGAATGTCTAAATGGTTATCGAATTAAAGAAAGAGTCCCGGATAATCTGGGCACCTTCCGGGTCGCATTGGGTGTGCCTGAGATACTAGAGAACGGCACTGATGTCACACTAGTGACCTATGGTAGCTGTGTTAGAATTGCACAGGCAGCTCTGCCCCTTTTAGCAGAGAAAGGGATATCCGTCGAACTAATCGATGCGCAAACACTCCTGCCCTTCGATCTTGAACATCGAATTGTTCATTCTCTACAAAAGACCAACCGAATCCTATTTCTCGATGAGGATGTACCCGGTGGAGCCAGTGCTTTTATGCTCCAACAAGTGCTAGAGGAGCAAGGAGGATACCAATACTTGGACTCCCCACCAGCCACGCTGACTGCCAAAGCACACCGCCCCGCCTTTGGTGATGATGGCGATTACTTCTCCAAACCCAGCACGATAGATGTATTTTGGAAAGTGTATCAAATGATGCAAGAAAGCGATCCTGTCCGCTTTCCCGGCTAGCGTCTAGCTAATCCGTAGAAGCCCAGCCCAGCTTATAGTCATCATAGGCGTAATCTGCTCGTAGATACAGTAGATTTCTATCCTGATCTACTCGATAGCTTTTGCGGGTCTTAGGCAACACGAATCCTTCGACTTCGTGAAAACTTTGGTTTTCTACATAACTATAGTGATCCGCATGCTGAACCATATAGGCCACAAAAGTGAAGTCCTCTGCGTCATAATAATGCTTCCATATATCAGGGGTACTATGATCGGCATGTTCTTCAGGGTCGTAGGAGGCTTGTAATACCTCCACTACCTTTCCATTGGCAAGCGTATCTAGACCGCCATAGGACAGCTGAACGCCCTCATCCAATAATTTAAAAGGAATGCTTACCACGAAAGTGGCACTGAGGACGGTATTGATGACGGATTGTTGTGCCATGGAAGTATCTGGCTGACCCTGCAATAATTTTTGGTATTGACCATCCTTGAAATGGATCGCATGTGCCTTTTCTTCCTTTTCCCACTCAATATCAACGGTTGGATTTGCACCAAAAGTGTAGAGATGTTGCTGGAATGCGGCATTTTCAACCTCCCCTGATTCTAATAGCAAGGAGTAGTCTTTAGTAAATTGTAAAGACGCCAACTTATTCCACCGTTCAAGTCCACCTGCCTTATCCATAGCTGCTGTAAGCACTCTTTTTACTTCTCCGTCAGTGATGTGTGATAATGGATCTTGCGGTGGAATGTCTTCTGATATAGATGTTTCACCTGTACAGCTAAGCACCATTAATGCCCAGCAAATAAAAAGCAGTTTTGATTTCATACTAGTAGTCGTTTAACCAAACTTAAGTAAAAGTCTGGACAAACCTAGGGATGATGCTGGATATGAAGGCTAAGTTCGGATTCGTAGTCTTTTTTTTGCAATCGCCCTCGATGATGGTGCTTGCGCTTCAAAATGATGAGTAGATGTGATAGCCCGTCTAGTGCTGTCTTGAAAAAACGGATGCAAACCAGCTACCTCCCCGATCACAATTATGCCAGGCGCACTAAATTGCTGTTCTACTGCCAATTTTTCTATTTCATCCAGCTTACCGAGAATGGTCTTAGCATCAGGCAAAGTAGCAGATTCAATCAAACCTACAGGGGTCTCGGCTGAGCGATACTGCAATACGAGCTGCACAATATCAGACAGCTTCCTGGTACCCATTAAGATCACTAAGGTGGAGGAGGATTGAGCGGCAAGTCTCAGGTCTTCGGAGATTTGATGTTTTTTCGTCGTAGCAGTAACGACCCAGAAGCTATTGCTCACACCTCTATGCGTTACCGGAATTCCAACACTAGCCGGTCCGGCAATGGCACTACTAATTCCAGGGACAACCTCTACTGGTATTCCATAGGATTGTGCAAACTGTAGTTCTTCATGCCCTCTACCAAACACAAAAGGATCTCCCCCCTTCAAGCGAACTACGTGACCATATCTAAAGGCACAGTCCACTAAAAACTGATTAATCTCATCCTGAGTCCAGGAATGCTGGCCGCATCTTTTGCCAACATACACTTTATGTACGCTTTGCGGCAACTCATCGAGCAATTCAGAACTCACCAAAGCATCATATAATACTACATCCGCTTCTTGCAATAAGCGATATCCTTTTCGGCTAATCAATTCCGGATCTCCAGGCCCCGCCCCTACTAAGCTGAGACGTGGCAAATTCAAAAAATCAGTATTTTTTACGTATTTCATGTTTCAAAACTAAGTATTTTCAAGTATAATTGCTTAGTTTTGGCACGTAAATGATTAAAAAGTACCTAATATGAAGAAAAAGGTAATTGTCATTGGTAATGGAATGGTCGGTTATAAATTTTGCGAAAAATTAGTAGCAAAAGGAGCTGAACAGTTTGAAATAACGGTGTTTGGAGAAGAACCTCGTCCAGCATACGATCGAGTTCATTTAAGTGAATACTTTGAGAAGCAGGCGGAAGAAAACTTAATCCTGGCTCCACGGGAATGGTATGAGGAAAATGGCATTAAGCTATGCACTGGAGAGTTGGTAACCGCCATTTCAACAACGGATAAAACCATAAGCACGCATAAAGGAAATCAGGCTTCTTACGACTACCTAGTCTTAGCTACTGGATCTTCTCCCTTTGTACCCCCAATTCCTGGTGTACATAAAAATGGAGTCTTTGTCTATCGAACTATTGAGGACCTAGATGCCATTATAGCTTACGGCGAGAAAATGAAAAAAGGAGGTTCCTTCAAAGCCTCCGTACTAGGAGGAGGGCTCTTAGGACTAGAGGCAGCCAAGGCACTCCTAGACCTAGGTATGAAGCCGAGTGTGATAGAATTCGCGCCACGGCTAATGCCGCGACAATTAGATGAGGCAGGTGCCAAAATGCTCCAGACCACTATCGAAGACTTAGGTATCGAGGTCTTGACATCCAAATCAACAACTGACATTAGGGGGGATGGACGGATAGAGGAAATGCACTTCGCGGATGGTGAGTCACATAGTACTTCTATGCTGGTTATATCTGCCGGTATTCGCCCCCGAGATGAATTAGCACGTGAAGCAAAGATCGAAATAGGCCCTAGAGGAGGCGTTCAGGTAGACAATAAAATGCAAACATCTGCTCCAGCTGTTTACGCGATTGGGGAAGTGGCCTTATATCAAGAAAAGATTTACGGTTTGGTAGCTCCCGGCTACGATATGGCGGATATCTGCGTGGCTCAGCTATTGCAAGAAGATAAAGCTATGGAGGGAGAGATTGACATGTCCACTAAACTCAAATTGATTGGTGTTGATGTGGCTAGTTTCGGGGATGCCATGGGTGAGCTACAAGAAAGCCGAGCTATTGTATATGAAGATAAAAACAAAGGACTTTATAAAAGGATTAATGTCTCTCTTGACGGGCAGAAACTGCTAGGTGGAATTTTGATAGGAGATGCAGCAGATTACAATATGCTGCTCCAGATGACCCAACTGAAAATGCCTTTGCCCCCTCATCCGGAAGATCTAATTCTTGGACCAAGAAACGGTGAAGGAGCTGCAATGGGGGGCGTCATGGATCTGCCAGATCAGGCGTTGATCTGCGCCTGTGAGTCCGTAACAAAAGGAAACCTGATAGAGGCCATTGGAGAAAAAGGGTGTGAAACCATCAAGGGACTTTGCAAGGAAACGAAAGCAAGTACGGGCTGTGGCGGCTGCAAACCCATGGTAAATGACCTACTTCGAGAAGCCTTAAAGTCGATGGGTAAGTCCGTCAAAGCCCATATTTGTGAACACTTCCCCTATAGTCGAAGAGAATTGTTTGACCTCATTAGTGTTAAAGGGATAGAAAGCTACGATCAAGCCCTGGACGAACTTGGACATGGAGATGGCTGTGAGCAATGTAAGCCGGCCCTGGCTTCTATTTTCGCCAGTCTTTACAATGAAACAGCAGTCAAACAAGAGACGATTCAAGATACCAATGATCGCTTCTTAGCTAATATTCAGCGTAATGGTACCTACTCTATTGTACCGCGCGTTCCTGGAGGCGAAATCACCCCGGAGAAGCTGATCGCCATGGGCAAAGTAGCTCAGAAGTACGACCTCTATACCAAGATCACCGGCGGACAACGAATCGATATGTTTGGGGCCAAACTCAATGATCTTCCTCAAATCTGGGAAGAGCTGATTGCAGCAGGATTCGAGAGTGGCCATGCCTATGGGAAGGCGCTAAGGACCGTAAAGAGTTGCGTAGGTTCTACCTGGTGCAGATTCGGCATGGATGAAAGCGTGAGTTTTGCCGTGGAATTAGAGAATCGCTACAAAGGCATTCGTGCACCGCATAAGCTCAAAGGGGGAGTCTCAGGTTGTATTCGAGAGTGTGCTGAAGCGCGCTGCAAAGACTTTGGCGTGATTGCTACGGAGGAAGGCTGGAATCTTTATGTCTGTGGAAATGGAGGTGCTAAACCCAAGCATGCGCTACTACTCGCCGAAAACATCGATAACGCCACTTGTATCAAGTACATCGACCGCTTCCTCATGTTCTACATCAAAACAGCTGCGCCCTTAACCCGTACAGCCGCCTGGTTGGAGCAACTAGAAGGAGGAATAGACTACCTAAAACAAGTAGTAATCCAGGATTCCTTGGGTATCGCTGAAGAACTAGAGGAGCAGATGGGAGCATTGGTAAATACCTACCAATGCGAATGGAAACAGGTCGTAGACAACCCGGAATTAAAGCAGCGATTCCGCCATTTTATCAACTCAGAGGATAGCGATGATAACCTCACCTTTGTACCGCTGCGAGATCAAAAGATGCCAAAGCCCTGGTAAGCTCAACTGACTCTTGGCCACATTTCCAACTTAAAATTTTCAGAAATGGAAGCTCTATTAGCACAATATACATCTGTCAATCTTGCATCGGTTACCCATTGGTACGAAGTAGCTCCTGTCCATCAATTCCCCAAAAATGGCGGGGTATGTGTCAAATACAAAGGCATGCAAATCGCTGTCTTCTACTTTGCCCGGAAAGGACAATGGTATGCCTGCCAAAACCTATGTCCACACAAGCTAGAAATGGTGCTTTCCCGCGGGCTCCTAGGAGATGAAAATGGGGTTCCGAAAGTAGCCTGCGCACTACATAAAAAGACTTTTTCGCTGGAAACAGGAGAGAACTTAAATGGTGATCTTCCCTCCATTGCTACCTATCCAGTTAAAGTGCAGGGGGAAAAAGTATTCATTGGATTTAAGGAGTAGTTTCAGTTTTCTATTTTTGGAATTCCAACTATTCCTTAACTTATCTTAATGCAAGCAGGCCAAAGCGATCCGCAAAAAGGAAATAAGTCTTTAGAGCAAACTACCTTCCGCCGGTTGAGTAGGCTCTACATCATTGCGCTAAGCGCTATTGCTTTGTCCATTTTTTTAAGTCAGTTGCTAGTTCAGAGTCACCTCCAGGCGCAACTAGGAGATTCCCACATTGTCAATGTAGCAGGTCGGCAAAGAATGCTCAGCCAAAAACTGGTTAAGGAAGTACTACTACTTAGTGAGGCCAATTACCAGCACCCTACCCTATCCGTACAAAACCTCCAACAAACGCTACAACTTTGGCAAGGGGCACATGAAAATCTCCGCGCCGGCACCACCAATGGAAAAGCCAAGGCGAATAGTCCCGCCATTGAAGAGATGTTCCGCGAGATTAGTCCTTACTACAATAGCATGGTTCAAAGTATTCAAGGAGTACTCAAAGGAGTTAATCAGCCAGGACAGGCCGACCAGCTACCACCTTTACTAGAACAGTTACTGATCAATGAAGGGCCATTCCTTCAGCAAATGGACCAGATTGTGGCTCAATATGACAAAGAGGCTACTCGTAAGATTCATCAGTTGAGGCGAATTGAACTCCTTTTGCTATTTATAGCACTGACTATACTCGTAGCTGAATTAATTTTTCTTTTTAGACCCGCCGCTGTCCGCATGCAGCATACGATCGGTAATCTGGTAAAGGCGGAGACGGAGGCAAAAACCATGGCGCGTGAAGTTGAAGAGCTTTATCGCGCCAAGGAGCAATCTCTGAATGAACTACGTGCCTTGAATTTTGCGGTGGATCAAGCTGCCTTATTTGCGAGTGCCACTACGGATGGTAAGGTTGTCTATCTGAGTAAGAAGTTTCGGGAGCTCTTGGGTATCGAAGAAGCAGAAACTAGAGGAGCTCTTGCTGATCTAATGAGTGCCAAGGAAGGAGAGCAGGAGTATCTGCAAACCTTGCTGAAGAGTACTACGTCTGTTATTTGGAATGGTGAAATCGAGTTAACCACCCATAAGAATGATCGCCTCTGGTTGGAAATGTCAATCGTGCCAGTTAACAGGAGTGGAGTTAAACAAGACTTACTTATTCTTTGCTCCAACATTACCTCCAGAAAAAGAGCGCAAATAGAGATCGACGAACTCAAGGAGAAACAATTTCAAGAAAAAATACAACAGCAAAAGATACTCTCCTCACAGGTTATTGAGGCCCAAGAAGAAGAGCGGAAACGAATTGCTCGGGATATGCATGATGGTATTGGTCAAATGCTCACAGCCTTGCGTTTTAACCTCCAATCCATCAATCTACAACAACTTGCTGAAGCCAAAGATAAATTAGTCGAGATCAACGATATTGCGACAGGGTTGATTAGAGGCGTTAGGATAGCCACTTTCAATCTCACGCCTCCAGAACTCTCGGATTATGGCATCAGTCCAGGTCTGCAAAAGCTAGCCAGCGAATTGAGCAAGCTTACCGGCAAACAAATTCTATTTGAAAATCGGACAAATTTCAGTCAACGTTTCGATTCTATTACCGAAACCAACCTCTATCGGATTACGCAGGAAGCCGTCAACAATGCTATTAAGTATGCCGAATCCAATTATATACTAATCACACTATCACACAGTGAGGAAATTCTCAGTATTCTGGTTGATGACGACGGCCGAGGATTCGATGTACAAAACCCCAAACGCAAAATCGCTGAAGACGGATCAGGCATGGGCATTTCCTTTATGCGGGAACGCGTCAATTTCATCAATGGACGCCTATTCATCCACTCTACCCCAAATCAAGGAACCCGAATCACCATCAATATGCCTTTGCCCCCAAAAGACGAAGTCTCCTAATTAGGTCTCGCTCTTCCTGTCCAATATCTCGCACTCCAAAACTACGTAGTCAAACTACGTAATTTTGCCTATATTTGCATATTCCTTCACCAAAGCACTTCAAGGACCAAATTCATGACCACCACCGAAAAAATAACCATTCTATTAGCGGATGATCACGAACTAGTGCGAAACGGTATTAAAGCCTTGCTGCAAAGTGACGATAGCCTACAAGTAATTGCAGAAGCAGCAAATGGTCGAGAAGCTTTGGACAAGATCGCCTCCGAACAACCGGATCTAGCCATTATTGATGTTAGGATGCCTGAACTGAATGGTATCGATACGGTAGCGCATGTGATTCAATCCGGTTCTACAACCAAGCCCATTGTATTATCCATGCATGATTCGGAGGAATATGTCTTGAAATCCATTGAAGCCGGTTCATTCGGCTATCTGTTAAAGGACACTTCCAAGGAAGAGTTCCTACGTGCTATACACATGGTAGCCAATGGTGAAAAATACTTTAGTGCAGATATTTCACAAATCCTGGCTAACAAATACTTAGAGAATCTCACCTCTGGCCCGAGTAGTAATCCAGCCTCTCCTCCAACCCCTTCCATTACCTTAACCAAGAGAGAGAAACAAGTGATGGACATGGCGCTAGAAGGCTTTAGTAATAAAGAAATCGCTAGTAACTTGAATAAGAGTGTCCGAACCATTGAGGCGCATCGCTTCAATTTGATGAAGAAACTCAAAGTCAAGAACATCGCTGAACTTTCCGCAAAGGCAAAGTCTTTAGGGTTGATCTAGGTTCGGGGCATATCCTCATCCTCTTTTCATTCTTTCCATATTAATCCTGTTTAGGTCTAGGTGCTGTACTACGTATCTAGGGCCACTCCTCCCAATTAGCAAAACTCCCTATAAACCAACTCCTTACCGATAAATCAACAGCATATAAACCTCACTACAAGTAGGTAAGCAAGAATATTTTTACGTATTTTTTAAGTATTTTTCTACGTAATAAAGAAATATTACTTAGATTTGCCTTTGTAATAATGACATTCAACAAAAAAGAGCCCCTGGTAAGTCTATTTCATTTAAAAACATAACTAATGAAAAAAAGAATACCCTTTCAACGACTCGTAGGTCTCCTTTTTCTATCCTTTATGACCTACCATACCAGTCAGGCGCAATTCACACTAAGCGCGGAGGTTCGCCCACGGACAGAATACCGCAACGGTTTCAAGACACCTACTAGCAAAGGAAAAGATCCCGCTTTTTTTACCGAACAGCGCAGCCGTCTCTATTTTGACTTTACAGACGACAAGTAC
>ENA-UENT01000058-UENT01000058.1-marine-metagenome-genome-assembly--contig:-NODE-58-length-87180-cov-8.953584_pt1 | contig 87180 bp, 54 predicted proteins | sample MGYA00237879_ERZ529330 | MGnify/ENA primary metagenome ERZ529330 (study PRJEB26372, sample SAMN05368345) | marine metagenome | biome: cultured habitat; feature: ocean water; material: water; isolation... | reverse complement strand
AACCCCGCAGATACCGGGACCGTCGTGCAAACACTGACCAATCAGTTCGGATGCGATTCCGTCGTAACTACACTCACTACGCTAGCTGCACAATACGAAATTACAAATACCCTGTTTTCCTGCAATCCCCAGGATACAGGCAGTGTCAGTCAAACCTTCACCAGTCAGTTGGGGTGTGATTCGGTAGTGGTCACTCTAACCTTGTTGGCACCAAGCGATACGACGCTTCAGTTTATTGAAAGCTGCAACCCTGCGGATACCGGGACCGTCGTACAAATACTGACCAATCAGTTCGGATGCGATTCCACCATTGTCACCACAACCACCCTGCTGCCAAGTGACTCCACAATGCTTTTCAGCCAAAGCTGTAACCCCGCAGATACCGGGACCGTCGTGCAAACACTGACCAATCAGTTTGGGTGCGACTCCACTGTCATCACTACAACGACGCTGTTGCCGGGTTATCGCACACCAGTTTTGCTGGATATTTGTGCAGGAGACAGTATACTTTTCAACGGAACCTATTATTCAGAAAGCCAGCCTAACGGAATTGACACTTTAAATACAGTCAATGGTTGCGATAGCATTCTGGAGGTAAGCATCAATGTACTGCTTCAGCCCGAAATACGGTATTTCCGGGATACCCTCTGCGCAGATGAAGTGCAGGAGTTCTTTGGGACGACTTACACCATTGATCAGCCTACCGGACAACACATCATCCCCAGCATTGAAAACGGATGCGATTCTGTGATCACGAATATTGAACTCACTTTTAATCTTCCTGAGGCAGAGCTGGAACTTACGGACCCGGATTGCCCGGACAGTACCGGCCATTGGTCAATCAGCCGTTTATCCGGCGGGCTGCCGCCGTATACTTACGCTATTGACGGCATCAACTTTGAGATTGCAGAAGGGCTACCTCTGCGCGGCCCGATCGTGCCCGGCAATTATGTACTGATCCTGAGAGATGCCTTGGGTTGTGAAGCACAGCAGCCTTTTGAGATACAAGCCATGCCGTCCCTTACGCTTGACCTGGGCGGAGAAATTGAAGTCCGTCAGGGCGACACCCTCACCCTGACCCCGGAGCTCAACTTCATACCCGACTCCCTGATATGGAGCCCTGCAGAGTTGCTGGATTGTACAGGCTGCCTGAATCCTACACTGATCCCTGTGAACAGCACCACTATCACTCTGCGGGCATTGATGGACGCAGGCTGCGAAGTGGAGGATGCCGTACTGATTCAGGTTGACAAACGGGTGCCCGTCTATGCGCCTAATGCCTTCAGTCCGAACGGAGACAACAAAAACGACTACTTCACCCTTTTTGCAAAGCCGAATCAGGTTATGGAGATTGACTTCCTGAGTATCTACGACCGGTGGGGCAATCAGGTATTTGAGGCAAAGTCTTTCCCGGCCAATGAAGAGAACCTGGGATGGGATGGCACAAGCCGCGGGCAATTACTCAACAGCGGAGTCTACGTGTACATGGCCGAAGTTACCCTGATAGATGGCAGAAAACTGCAGATGGAGGGCGAAGTACACTTGATGCGATAGCGCTACCGGTGTAAATTAGGTACCAATATCCCGATCAGGGCACCGATACCATAGCCAACAATCACATCACTTGGAAAATGCTTGCCCGCTTTGACTCTCCACAGGGCGGTCAGTGCCGGAAGTGTTGCTGCTGTAGCCCAAACCAGTCCTTTGTTTTGCATATCCGGCCGGTTTTGCACCAGGGTTTGCGCTGTAAAGAAGGACATAGCGGCGGTATTGGAAGCATGCCCGGAAAAAAAGGAAAGGCGTGCCTCCGGATCAATTTTCAGTTCTTCGCCCGTCAAAGGGTTGTAGGTGTAAGGGCGGCTTCGGCGGGCGCCAATTTTGACCAGTCGGGTAATGCCGTTGGTAAGCAGCATGGTTTCCAGCCACATCACAGAGACTACTCCAAAATTATCGCGGCTATTGGACTCTGCCAATAACCCCAGAGGCAGGATTAAAGCGGTACGTAAGGTAATATCAGAAGCGAGGCGCGCCTTTTCGCTGGCCTGCAAGGTGGCAATCCGGTCTAAGCGATTGATTCTGAGAGGATCCAGCAGATCGAGATCGTCCAAAGACATGCCGGGCATTTTCTTCTGGAGCGGAATACTCAGGCCATAAGTCAATGCGCCTGTCCCCAACAGCCCCCCATCCACAGGCCAACTGAGCTGATGGGCCTGGCTCTGTGCCAGAGGTGACAACAACACCATAAAAAAAATACAAAAACAAAGACGCTGTATGGATGTAGGTGGCATAAAAGATTGACTTTAGGCTGGTAAAGTAAAAATTTCCGTTAAAAATCCCACCCGAAACTAAATTTCGGCCCTAACTTGGTGGGAAATAATTGCCTCTTCCGCTATGCAACCGAATACCTGGACCCTGGACCGCATTATCGATATCCTGCTTTATCTTGGCGGCATTGCTCTGTTCCTATGGCTGCTGGATTACCTGAGCCCTTATCTGGTCTCCTTTTTCATTGCGCTCTTCGTAGCCTATCTGCTGGAGCCCATCGTACGCTTTTTCCAGGAACGGCTTAAGGTCCGTACCAGATGGGTGGCGGTCCTGCTTACCCTATTCAGCCTGGTGGTCTTTCTCGTCCTCATTGGAATGCTGACCATCCCGGCCATCAACAGTGAAATTGCCAAAATGCAGGAATTGCTGGGCGGTAGTTTGAATTTCCAACTGGAGTCCCTTCTGCCACCTGAAGTCCTTCAGGAAATCGAAGCCTACCTGCACAGTGAGGAGCTCAGAGCCTTGCTCACGGAGGAGAACCTCTACAACTACGGGGTTATGATCATTTCTTACATCTGGAGCGGGTTAAGCAGTGCCATGGGCATTGTGCTGGGGCTGTTCAGTATCGTTACGTTTTTGCTTTATCTGGTGTTCATCATGCTGTTCTACCATGATTTTGCGGACAACTGGGAAACTGCCATTCCCCCTACCTACCGGGAGCCGGTTGTGATGCTGGTACATGATGTGGAAGACGGGATGCAAATCTACTTCCGGGGCCAGGCGCTGATTGTCTTCTGGGTCTGTATTCTTTTTGCAATAGGTTTCAATTTAATCGGGCTGCCCCTGGGCATACTGCTGGGTATCTTTGTAGGCTTGCTCAACTTTGTGCCTTACTTACAGACGTTAGGACTAGTGCCCGCCCTGCTCCTGGCTGGGGTACAGGCGGTTGAAACCGGAAACAGCTACTGGATGTGCGCTGGTGGTGTGCTCCTGGTTTTCGTCATCGTTCAGGCCATTCAGGAAATTGTACTTACACCGCGAATTATGGGAAGTGCCACGGGCCTGAATCCGGCGGTCATCCTGCTGGCACTGTCTGTCTGGGGCGGGTTGTTTGGGGTGATTGGAATGGTCATTGCGCTACCGCTTACTACGCTGCTCATCAATTACTACAAGCGGTTTGTGCTTCAGGGACAAGCCTTTGGAGAAGAGGAATAGCTTCCTTTTTGCCTTGGCACAAAACTCTGCAAAACCAAAGGCCTGTCAAGGCTGAAATGTTGGGTGCCTGCGGCGGTTTTCAGGCCTTGTTTTCCTGACTCAAACCCCAAAAGCGCGCCCTTTTTATCCGCGGCCCCGACAACTGAAAAGCCGCGCCGTTAATCTCATTGCGGCTCCTCTAATTCGCCTGTTCTTTACCAAAGGCCGCAGCAGTTATAGGTCGGAACTGCCACCACATTGACAGGGTGAAGGCTGAAATCAGGTGCCAAACGCCCCAAAACGCTGCCACCAAAGCCATACCGCCCAGTCCGTCGAAGAAATTGAAAATCAGAATCAGGGCCAGCCCGGAGTTTTGAATGCCGGTTTCAATGGAAATTGCCCGGGCATCTGCCTGTGGCAGGCCATTTCGGTAAGCCCACTGATAGCCGGTAAATAGCGCCAGTGCGTTATGGATCACCACGAGGTAGAAAACGATGTATAGGTAATTGACGATATTGTCGTAGTTGGCATAAAGCGCAAAGATGACGAACCCGATGAAGATAGCCATAGACAGCATGCGCACCGGCTTTTTCAGCAGAGCCGTGGTTTTAGGGAATCGGGCATGAAGCCCCATCCCAATCAGCAAAGGCACTAGAATCAACTGTACAATGGTCGTGACCATACTCATAGGCGACACATAAATATCCCCCTGTAATCCTTCAGACCCTGGTACGAGCGGTGCCAGCATGGTAAAGTACAGGGGCGTTATCACGACCGCCGCAAGCGTGGATACGCTTGTCATTAAGACCGACAAGGCCGTGTTTGCTTTGGACAAATGCACAGCAAAATTGGATACATTCCCCCCCGGACAGGCGGAAACCAGCAACATGCCCAATGCTATACTTGGTGCCGGCCGAAAAAGATAGATCAGCCCTATCGTCAGCAACGGCAGCAGGATCAGCTGCGAGCTCAATCCAATGAGCGGAGCCTTTGGGCGGTGTAGCAACTCCCGGAAATTATCCACCCGCAAATCCAATGCAACGCCAAACATGATGAAGGCCAGGCAAATATTCAGCAGTGTGAGCTGTTCGGGGTTAAAGTTGATCTTTATGGCATCAATAGCATTCATTTCTGCAACTTTGGATAAGCTAAAAGTAAGAAGAAAAACAAAAAAGGCAGGAGAACACCTCCAATTGCTCTATGGTTCTTCTTACATTATTCATCATATGAATACCAAAACAATGAAATACCTGATCCTGACCGCTGTCCTGTTGGGCTGCGCCACAGCCTTGCCTGCACAGGGCGCATTGGATGCCCTGAAACAAGAAGTCCGCGAAGACCACGCTTTTTTATCCGGAACAGATGACCCCTACGCAGGGCTCAAAGCCTCCGTCCGGAAAGATTATGCTTACCTGGAAGACCTGTACCGCCACTACCACCTCCATCCGGAACTCTCCTTCCAGGAAGCAGCAACCTCTAAACGCATGGCGGAGGAACTAAGGCTGCTTGGTTTTGAAGTCACCGAGCGTGTTGGTGGTTATGGGGTTGTAGGGATTATGCGCAATGGCGAAGGCCCAACGGTGCTTGTACGGGCAGATATGGATGCCTTGCCGATTGTCGAGGACACCGGCCTGCCATATGCCAGCACCGTCACTACAAAAGATGATGCCGGAAATGAGGTAGGCGTCATGCATGCCTGTGGGCACGATATACATATGACGGTTTGGACAGGGGCAGCCCGGCAATTAGCGGAGCGGAAGGATCAATGGAAAGGCACCCTTGTCTTCATTGGGCAACCGGCAGAAGAACGGGGCGGAGGCGCTAAAGCCATGCTGGCAGATGGGCTTTACACGCGCTTTCCCATACCAGACTACGCGATCGCCCTGCACGTCAGCGCGGGCATGGAAGCCGGTAAAGTGGGCTGCCGGAGCGGCTACAGCCTGGCCAATGTGGATATGATGGATATCACGGTTTATGGTCAGGGCGGCCACGGGGCTTACCCCCACACTACCAAGGACCCTGTGCTTTTAGCATCCCGTATCGTAGTGGCGCTGCAAACGATTGTCAGCCGGGAGCTTTCTCCCCTGGAGCCTGCGGTGGTTACAGTAGGGTCTATTCATGGCGGAACCAAAGGCAATGTCATCCCTAATCAGGTGCAACTCGAATTGACGCTGCGCTCCTACACCGATGAAGTCCGCGCGGCCATTATTGAGAAAATCAAACGTATTTGCCAGGGCGTGGCAATGTCTGCAGGGCTGCAGGCCAATCAATACCCGAAGGTGGAACTCCGCGATGAGTTCACCCCAGCCACATTCAATGACCCTGAACTGGCACAGCGCGTACAACAAGTATTCACTGACGCATTGGGCAAAGAGCATACCCTTGCCGTAGATCCGGTGATGGGTGGGGAAGACTTTGGCCGCTACGGACGTACTGAAGAAAAGGTCCCCATTTTCATGTTTTGGCTGGGCGCTGTAGCTAAGGAACAGATGGCTGCCGCCGAACGGGGAGCACTACAATTGCCGTCGCTGCACAACTCCGGCTTTGCTCCTGACCCTGAGCCGACAATTACAACAGGTGTGGTGGCCATGACTGCGGCGGTACTTGACCTTCTGAAATAGAAAATGCCCCGCCTCCTGCTTTAAAGCTTCAGGCGGGGCATGACTGCCAATTCAGGCATTGCTTATTCCTCAAATTCAATCGCTTTCATGTTATAGGCATCTTTGTCTATGCGCAACTCGTTATCCAGCACCATTTCAAAGGAACCGTCGTCTTCCTGCAGGTAGACGATGTCATTTTTGACTAGCGTTTCCTCATCATCAGCTTCTATCCGGCGGAATTTGGTCAGAATGTCAAGGTCGGTGTCACCATCCAGATCAGTGATAAAGCTATCCTGCTGATAGCAGAAATCTCCCTTGCAGTAGGCATAGGCCAGAACCTGTACCGGCTCCATCACTTCCCCGTTCAGATCAAATAAAACGATAGTGTTGGGCCCTTTGTCGGAGGGCGTACGGATCAGGTAGTGCTCTGCTCTGTTGCCTTTAATACTGTAAATACTGTAAGCGTAGGATGCATCATCCTCCAGCAAATCGCGGTGGGTACCGGCAAACATCTCATAATACGACTCCGGTATCTCTTTACCTTTAAATGGGTATTCGTAAGGCAGTTCATCATCGTAGTGCGAATAGACCCGCAGGTTACCAACGTTGCTTTCCTCAAAAAGGGCAATAAAAGAAGCTGCTTCCGGGCTAACGGGTACATTGGTTGCCGGATAAGGCCGTACGTCATATTCCCCGTAGGAAGTGTCTGGCTTCTGCCCTAAGGCGGAAAACGTCAAACAAACAGAAAAGATCAACAGACTAAGAATTCGCATATTTTACAGTATTTATTTTTATTCATCTGTAAAACAGCGGCTTAAATAGCATGTTCGATTCGTCTACCCTTCCCGCATCTCCTCCTGATACTCCTGCAAAAGCGCCCACTCTCCTTCCGTAGCCAGGCGGGCTTGTGCCGGCCAGGTGGCGGGATCATGCATGTTGTAATTGGGCCCTGAGGCTTCCAGTATCTCCCGCAGGCGGTCCGTATCTGCAGCAGCAAGCTCACCCCAGCTTCCAATTCCAGCTGTCTTTAAGGCATCAGCCACCATAGGCCCAATGCCTTCAAAAATAGTCAGATCGGTGGGATCTTCAGATAATGGGGCCACCTTAGTCCTGAAGTCATCCGGATTTTCCTGTTTTTGCAGGGCCAGCTGGGCGGCTTGTTCCACCCATTTATCTTTTTCAATTCGGCCTTCAAAGTAGCCAATCGTTTCTGTAACCTGTTGGGTACGCTCAGAGTCCCAACTGCTTATTTCTTCGTAGGTATAGACACCGATATCATTGAGCTGTTTTTCCAAAAAATTGCCAATCCCTTCAATTCGGGTCAGGTCATCGCGCTCTGCGACCTGCTCCCGGATTTTATCCATGAAGGGCTTTGGGTTGGTAAACTGCAGCTCCGGTTCTTCCTCCACCACCGTAGCGTCAGGCAGGCCCGGCATAGGGTGCACTTCGGGGTGTATATTGGCTTCCGGAGTGGCCATTCCACGGGACACGGCTCCCCCCACCAGGGTTTTCAGTTCAGACCGAAGTGCGGCATTATCATGAGAAAGATTATCCATTTTGCGCTCCAGGGCATCCAACCGGTCCGGGCTTATCACTGCAGCGGAAGCCATCTGCCCACCGTTGTTTGAAGCTGCTTCAAGAGCATTGGCCAACTCCTGATTTCGGGAACGCAGGGCTGCCACCTCATCATTGAGGTCATCGACAATTTGCTGATAAGAGTCTCCGCTGTGCCCGCCTTCCTCCAACTGCCGCCTGAGCATAAACACCTCTTTATTGAGCTGTTCCTTTTCTTCTTCCAAGCGCTGTTGCCCGGCTTCTGCTTCCTGCAGAGAGAACCCCAGTTTTTTAAGGTCGGCATCTTTCAGGGACAATTGTTCGCGCAAGGTTTCTATTTCTGCCTGCGCATCAGCTAGTTCTTTTTTTTTATCGTTCAACTCGCGCCGCAACTCGCGCACCCGTCGGTTCCGCAGCAGGTAGCCTACCAGCAGCCCGAACAAAAAAGCGGTTAACATGACGATAAGTATGAAGATGCTTTCGCGGGCGGTAAACTGACTAAATAAATTGCTCAGGTCCATGGTTTATTGGTATTGTTGATACGGGCTGATGCCCAAGGTTATTAATTCGGTTGCCTTACTGTACAGCAGTGGAGTCCGCCGCAGTACTTAAGACAAAATTGACCCGCCGGTTTTTTTGCCGGCCTTCCGGGTTATCGGCACCGCCGGGCAGAGAGTTGGGAGCTACAGGGCGGCTCTCCCCTTCGGAATCAATCTGAATGCTGGCGGTCACGCCCAGAGAGTCCTGAAAGTAAAAGCGGGCATTTTCGGCCCGGCGCATCCCTAAATCCAGGTTATAGGCATCAGAGCCAATACTATCGGTATGACCGATGATGGCCATGCTGGCCTCCGGGTTGAGGTCAAGGTAGGTTTTCACCGAATCTGCATAGAGCTGCAGGGACGGCCCCGGCTTGAAAACGGCTGAATTATACTCAAAGTTAGCATCTGAAAAAGTCATGTTCTTAAAGGTAAAAAACACTTTTTCAAAGCCCCCTTCTACCGCTGCGGGGTCATAAAGGTCAAACATGATGGGTTCACGTAGTTGGCGGTCTTCGCTAATCCCGTAATCAAGGGTGAAGCGGTTTTGGTCAATACCCCTTCGCATCATCAGCTTCCGGATTTGATCAGCGCGTGCCAGGCCCAGGTTTTCAAAGAAACCGGGGGCTACAGCGTCTTCGCTTTCGCGATAAAGGGCAGTGAGGGTCACGTTACGGTCCGAACGGTCTCTAAGAATAGCCGCCAGTGTATCCAGAAAAAACTGGTTATTGTCGTTTAGGCGAGGCTGCAAAGCGGCAGAGTCGAAGGCAAATTGGTCATACCCCCTTAGCAACACGCTATCCCCCTCTGTGAGCCGGAGGGTCTGCAAACGGGCATCTACCAGCTCTCCGGGGCCACACTGCTGCCGGAGCTCACAAATAAAGTACCAGCGTGCCAGTAAAGCGAAGGCCAAAAAGCCCATGAAAACCAATAAGGCCAAAAAACGCATAGTGTTGTAAATTGGTGGTTCGTTAGTACAAAGGCGATTCTCCCTTTGGTTATTGCCAAAGTAATACTTTTCTTCTTAATATGCCTGAAGCGGTTTGGGAAATTAGTAGCAGGAGCTGATTCCACCTTTCGCTGGCAGCTACGTGTTTCAGAAGTTTTAATGGTAAGTACACGCCTCCTTTACTTTTTGCATATACTTCCGGGCATCAATCAGGCTCACTACGGCAGCGTGTACTGACTTCACAACGGCCCGCTAAAGCCTTTCGATAAAAACGTCCAGGTCCCCGGTAGTATTAAGGCCTAGCTTTCTGCTTAGCCGATGGCGGCTGCGCCATACACTTTGAAGGGAAATGCCTAATGATTCGGCTGCCTCTCTGTTGTCAAATTTTAGTTTCATTAGTAAGATAAGGCGTGTCTCGCCAGAGGTGAGTTTAGGGAACATCTCTTTCAGTTTGTCAAGAAAACCCGGAAAGCACTCCTCATAACGTTCCTTGAAAACAAGCCAGTCCTGGTCTGTCAGAATTTTCATACTCTTGAGCTCGGACGACTCCTGAGACGCATGCCCGGCTTCGGAAGGAGAGGATGGGCCGGCTTTCTGGCTGAGTTTAATTTGTAATTCCCTGATAAGCCGGCTTTTCAGTGCCAGTGCCTGCCCGGTTTCATTAAGCTCTTTTTTCGCATCCTCCAGTTGGTTCCGGGAATGCATTAAGGCTTTTGATTTCAACTTTTCCCGTGCGTTAATCAGTTCTTTTTCCTGTGATAACAAGCGGTTTTGCTGTACTAAAATAAGCCGGTGGTTGTGCTGCCGGATGTAGAGTGTTGTGAGCAGGAGAATCACCGACAACAGGGCGAGTGCCCAGATGAATTGCCGAAGCCTTAAGGCCAGCTGCTCCTGCTCCAAGCTTTCGATACGATGCTCTTTTTGGGTATTTTCATACTGTGCTTCTACAAACTTGTTCTGGTAAATATAGCTGCGGGCCTGAAGATATCGGGCATCTTCAGCATCAAGAGTCCGGCCCAGTTCCATATACCGGCGGTAGGCGTCTTCCGTATACTTTTCAGCAAGGTCGAATTCGGCAAGGTCGATATAAAACTCTGCACGCATCATCTGACAAAATGCAAACACAGTATCGTGGGGGTAATTCTCTTCATAAAGTTCTAACAGGCGAAAGTTGACCTCCGGGCTGTCTCTCGGCAAATGGTACCACAAAGACAGACAAGCCCAGGGTTGAAGAGCTTTCGGCACTTCCTCCTTGAGCCGGGCAATGCAGGAATCCGGGTCTGAAAGTGGATAAGTGGCGATATAGTCTCCCTCATGAGCGGCATTTTGGCGTTCGAAGAAACCCTCCACTTCATTATCTTCTGTGTCATCACAGCTTGATACTGTTAAGACTATGATACACCATAACAACAGCTTTAGGCGTCGTAAAGCACTGCTCATATCAGGAACAACCCTGTATTGGTATCTCATACCTCTACCTTCAAAAGGGCTCAGTATCTTCATGATATTACATAGTGTTTGCTTGCAGACAATCTTGATGAAGGTAAAAGTAAGGCTTTAATCCCCCTAAAAGACTAGTGTTCCTTGCGTATTGCATGTTTGTCCGAGTAATTGTCCGATTAAAAAACATGGGAATCACGGCATTCTGTGCGTGATTTGTATCCACAAGCAGGAGCATTATTTAACTTGTTCAAAAGGCTGCATAACATAAACAAATATGCATTCGACACTCCTCGCTATCCATTCCTTCAAACCGATTCATACAAGTTTTTTTAGCCGTATTTTTTTCAACTCATCGGTATAGCCTGACAAGATGAGATTTGTAACAATATGGCATCACTATTTTTTCGGCTTCCAGGGCGGAGCCAGGAAATAGACGCGAAGCCAAACCCAGGCGATCCCTGACGAATCGTGGATAAAGGCGCCACGGTAAAATCTGAATCAACGCAGTAAGGCGGAAGCGACGCTAAAAGTAAGGAGTCAGCACTTAAAATATTGAGTTGTACAGGCTGTATCCGGTCTAGTCCTCTGTCTAGTATGAACAATGGAGTACTCTGCTACAGATTACCTGTTATTTGATATTTGACAGCGCATTTAGGATTATTTATGGGGAATTTGAAGGCGCTGCGGCTTTTGCCGTGGCGCTTTTTTTGGAACTTGTTCACATGGTAAGCTGAAATGTACGAAATGAGTACAGCGGAGAACAGCCATTGCCAAGGGCACCTGAAAACATATTTGGAGGTGCCCCTGTATGACAACGAACCTAATTAGAAATGGAAATCTATTGAACCAGGATGATACCCTGATTTGGGGAATTCATCAGTTAGCCATCAGCCCCAGTTGACCAGCCGCCCATTGAAGTTTCTGTCGGGTCTTGTGGAACTTCCCCCTCAGCTCAGTCAACTTGAGCTGCGCATCAATGAGTTTCTGCTCACGGGAATTAACCAGAAATATGGAGCTTTCCCCCAGTTCGAACTTGATGTATTCTGCCTCAAGCAGGGTATTGTAGTTTTGAACAGCACCTTCGTAGAGCTCAATCTGAGCGATAAAGTTATCCTGCTCGTTATAGTAGTTGTTGATCTTGTTTTCCACCTCAAGCTGCTTACGCTGCAGGGTGTATTCCGTATCCTGTATTTTGATACGCGTCAATTGCAGCTTGCCCCGCTCCTTACGCAGGAATACCGGGAAGTCGAAACGTACACCCCACTTATAGTTTTGCCCCACTAACTGCGTAATGCCATTGTCTGTTGTAGAACCAGGAAGGAAGTTGGTCCCCTCGCCCAGGAAGTTGTATTCGAAGTCCAGGCGTGGCTTAAGCTGCTCCAGGGCCAGCCTCCGATCTACATCATACTGTTGTAGCTTGAACCGGTACTTCAAAAGATCCGGGTGTATTTGCCGGGCATCCTGCCAAAGCTGTTGCCGCGTATTTGGAACAGGGTCGGGTGAAAGCTCTTCCAGCAGTAAAGGCCGGACCCCATCGGTCACTTCCAGAGGCTCGCCTGCTTCGGTCCAGAGGAAGTTGGACAGCTTAAGGGTCGCATTCCGGTACTCAATCAAGGCATTATTGTAGTCAAATTGCCGGTTTTGTACCTGAATCATAGTCTCAAGCGTATCAATCGCCGGCAAATCTCCCGCCAGAAAGCTCTGCCTTATCCCCTCGAAACGTTCTACAGTAATAACCAGTGCGCGATCGAAGATGATCAGCTGATTGAATGCTACACTCCAGTCCCAGTATACTTGCGCCGCTTCCATGAGCAGATCATTAACCATTCCCTGCTGTTCCGCCACGTTCGCACCCGCCATGATCTTGGCCTGTTCCAGGGCAGCGCGGCGTTCATCGATAATAAGGTTACGGCCAAGGGGCACCTTAATGCCTAATATGGCCTGCCCAACATCAGGAACGGTACGCTCTGCGTTTTGGTAGAGCGCGTCCACATCAGCAACGGCATAAGCACCTTTCAGCTCTATACCGTACCAGGTAGGGATTTTTACGCCCGCCTCCCCAAATGCGAAATATTCATTTTCCTTAAAGTTTTTCTGATCCCAGTCGCCATAAAGCTTGGGGTCGAACCCGCCCCGGGCCAGCCGCTCCAGAGCTTCTGCCTGCACATTCAGCAAACGCCCCTGCCGCGCCACCGGATGGTAACTCGCCACCCAGGACAAGTACTGATCAGCAGTGAGCACCTGCGCACTGTCAGCCGGTTGCGCTCCGGCTACCACGCCAAATAGCATCAGCAATAAAAGCGTCGGGATGAATCTCAATCTCATTTTATTTTATTGATTTTGCAGGAGCTTTCATTTTGACATCCTCCCCATCTCCCATATCACCATCTTCCGCATCGTAGTAATCTGGCGGGAACCCATTGAGGCGGCGCCATATTTCGTACCAGAGCGGCACGTTATTGAGCAGCGCAATCCCCTGAGCCCCTGAGCCTACGCGCAGGGCTTCCGGCCAGGGCTTACCGCCGGGGTCTGCTCCCACTAGAATGCGGTACTCACCGTTTTTGCTAATCATATTGTCAATAGCGACCACACTGCCGGAGTAAGTGCCGAAGGACTGCCCGGGCCAGCCGGAAAATATGAATGCTGGCCAGCCATCAAAAATGAAGCGGACTTCCTGCCCAAGTTCGATCAGGGGCAGGTCCATAGGCTTCACGAAGAGTTCCACAGCCAGTTCATAGTCAGCTGGCATGATGGTTACAATATCTCCTCCTTCCTTCACCGTTTCGCCAATACCAGGAGTAATAGCTTTGGTGATGTAGCAATCCTGGGGGGCAAGAATATAGTAGAACTGATTACGGGCACTATAGTTTGAAGCCTGAATTCGAAGCTTATTGACACTGCCCTCCGCATCGTACAGCGCAGAGAGGGTGCTAAATTTATCGGATTCGGCCTTAGCGATTTTCTGATTGTACTCGTACTGTACGGTACTGAGCGCGAGTTTGGCATTCTCCAACTCATTGCGGGCTTCCTGCACTTTATTTTGTGCCGAAACCAACTTAGCGGCTGTTTGCTGTACTTTCGACTGCTTATCCTCCAGTTTTGTACGGGAATCAATGCCTTTATCAAACAGTTCCTGAGACCGGGCGTACTGACGCCGGGCAATTGAATCCTGAACGACAGCTTCTGCATAATCGGCCTGACTGGAATTGAGTTTAAACTCCATCTGGCTGATCTTATTCGTCAGCTGCTGCTGTTTGAAGGTCAACTCGGAACGCATTGCCGCAATCTGCTGCTCCAGTGCCACCACCTTGTCACTATAGGAGCCAATAGCCCCTTCCTTTGCCTTCACCTGCTGATTAGTGCGGGGTACCAGATCGGGGTCGAAGTATTCAGACTTAATTTCCGAAAGGAATACAATCGTATCTCCCCGCCTGACTAAGTCCCCTTCCCGAACATACCACTTCTCAATACGGCCCGCAATAGTGGACTGTATGGTCTGCGGCCGCTGTCCGGGCTGAAGTGTGGTGACCTTGCCCTTAGACTGCACGTTTTGAGTCCAGGGCAGGAATAAGAACACAATCACAAGGAAAAGCGTGAATAACAGCCAGCGGGTAAACATCCGGTTGGCATTAGACAGCACAGTCCGTTTGAAAGAATTGAACCGGCTGAACTCTACTTCCTGATTGACGGTATTATCAGATATATTCAACATATCAGTTAAGCGTTTGATTCAGCAGATTGATGCGGCGTCCCCACTCCATTGCCGTGAATCCGTGCTGCGTCAGTTCTTGTAAAAATATTGTAAAAGTGGGGCCCCTTCTCAATCTCTTCAAATGTCCCGGATTGTACGATCTGCCCTTCTTTCATGACGATGACCCGGTCGCACCGGGAAGCCAAAACAGGGTCATCCGTTACGGTGACCATAGTCCAGTCGTGATCTTTAGAAGTAAGATAGTCCGAAATCATCTCGCGGTCGCCCTGCTCAATGCCGTAGAAGAAACCTTCCACGGCCAGCATGCGCGGGCTGGTGATGATACAGCGCGCCAGAATAATGCGGGTACGTATACTTTGGGTGACGTTGCTGCCCTCAGGCAGAAGCATAGTCTCATAGCCTTTGGGGAGCTTGTCAATGTAAGTACTCAACCCGATCTGATTCGCGACTTCCACTACTCGTTTCAATGGCACATCGGGGCAACTAAAGGTGATATTTTCCAGAATGGTGCCCCGGAAGATGTCTTCCTGAGCAGAATAATCGCCTATTTGTTGCCGCAGGCTATGTATGTTGATGTTTCGTACCGGGAAACCGTTGTAGGAAATGCTGCCTTTGAAATCAGTATACAAGCCTGCCATAATCTGCAGCAGGGTGGACTTGCCCGAACCGTTGTAGCCAGCGATACAAATGCGCTCATTGGCTTTGATCTTTAGGTTCAGGTTATCCAGCGTATTCTTCTCGGAATCCCGGAATTTGAAGGTCAGCTTCTCCAGGTTGAGCGCAATGCCTTTACCGGTGTCAATTTGCTCGAAAAGCCGGCCTTCTTCCTCCTCAATCGGCAGGTCGGTAACGGCACCAAGTTTCTCCAGCCCTGTAAGAACGTCATAAATGGTCTCCATGCTTAGTATGAGCTTCTCCACAGAATTCATAACCAGGATAACCACAATCTCCGCCGCAACGAACTGCCCAATATTAATCTGATTATCAATCACCAGGTAGGCCCCTAAAAACAAAAGCCCGGCTGTAATGATAGTTTTGAAAGCAACGATATTGCCATATTGGAAGACCAAAATTTTAAAGTGCTTCTTCCTGGCATCCAGGTAATCGCAAACCAGGCCATCGGTTTTATTTAGAGAAAAGGAATTACCGCCTGCCAGTTTAAAGGTATTCATGGCTCGGGCGATTTCCTCCAGCCAGTAAGCTACTTCGTACTTGTACTTCGACTCTTTGAGGCTCGTTTTGAGCCCTCCGGGGCCGGTCACCCGCATGATGGCCAGCAAGATGACGATCAACGCCAGCCCGAAGAAGACAAAGAAAGGGTGATAAAAAGAAATCAGGATGAGCCCAAAAAGGATTTGGAGAACTGCAGTGGAAAAGTCCATCAGGATTTTGGGCACCCCTTTTTGTACGGAGAGCGTATCAAAAAAGCGGTTGACCAGTTCCGGCGGGTAAAACCGGACCACCTCATCCAGCTTTATACGCGGTATACGGTAGGCGAAATCAAAAGCCGAACGGGCAAAAATACGCCGCTGAATGGTCTCCGTTACCGTCAGCTGCATCACTTTTAAGATGCCGGAAAGTGCCGTAGCCAGAGTAACCACCGCTACAAGTATAACCAGGGACGCGGACAGCGACCCTCCCGCGATCAAGCCAATGATAGCCTGTACGCCAAGCGGAAGGCTCAGAGTGATAAGCCCGGCAAAAATTGCGTAGACATATATGTAATAGATATCTTTTTTGTCGAGTTCCAGCAAGCGGAAAAACCGCTGCAATGGTTTCGAAGAACCATAATCAGCCATTCTAAAAATATTTTGAAAGCTGCTACGTACTGGCGTAGCCGTTGCAGCAGCGATGCATGATGATTAAGGACTGTCCCGCGTCGTTAGAGCAAGCTAGGCAAGTGTTTGTTCAGCCCTTCAGGCAAAACAAATGCTCCATATTTGTAAAGACCTGCAACTGTTGCTAATGTTGCAACCCATTGGTCACTATGTCAACACTCCACCTTTCCGGAGTCAAAACTTGTTGGTTGATCCGTACTTGCTTTGCTTGTTCAGTATTCTGAACGGTTGGGGGGAAAATTAGTTTCCAAATGTAGTACAACATCAGTTCTTCCACTTGTGCGAGAATATCTCCGTTAGCCTTCACTTCGGTTAGGCTGGGCAGGTGCTCGGCAAAATAAATATGGTTGTTAGTCATCTCCAGAATATTGGAAGCCATAGCCCTGGGATATGGAAAGTCAGGATTGTTTTCCAGGATAACGTCAGCGACTTTTCTGGAAAGCTCTTTGTAAGAGGAGAAAAAGCCGTCCTGATTTTGAGCATCTACCGATTTGTTATGGTATGCCTTGGTGCCTTCTGCCACTACAATTCTGTGGAGGATATCCTCATCGATAAACGCCACAGTTGTATTTCGCTTTGCTGTATCTACAATACAACTAATTACTGCGCGCAACCTCTTGATCGGGTCATCTATTTCCATCGTTTTGAGATCAATCCTAAAGCGCATCCATTCCCAATACCAATTGACCAGGTAGATCAATAAGAGGTATTTATTCTCAAAATAACGGTAAATAGACGCTTCTGTAGACCCGATACGCTGCGCCAGTTTTTTAAAGTTGAACCGCTCCAGCCCAAGCTCATCGATCATAATGACGCTGTACTGAAGGATTTTACGCCCCAGGTCTGTTCGCTGCGGGTCGTTTTTGAATAGCTTTTCGTTGATCTTTAACTCGATAGATAGCAGAGCCATTTGGATTTCAAGTTGATGAAAGGTTCAGTAGTAATGACTTGCCTACAGCCATTTTAGTTCAATAATTCGTTCAGGTTTTGAGACTGATACATACCTTTCAGTCCTTCCTGTAGTTTCTTACGTGCAAAGAAGATCCGGCTTTTGACCGTACCTAAGGGAATATCGAGCTCCTGAGCAATTTCTTCGTATTTAAAACCCTGATAGTGCATCAAAAAGGGCACTTTCAGCCAGTCTTCCAGGCCGTCTACCAAACGGTAGAGCTCCTTCATTGTCACCGTTGACTCGCCACCGTTAAGCACTATGCGCCCCCCGCTATTCAGGAAGTAGTTGTTTGGTGTCTTGTCGTTTAGCGTTTGACGGCGCTTCTTCTGACGGTAGTTATTAATAAAGGTATTTCGCATAATGGTCATCAGCCACGCCCGGAGGTTAGTGTGCGGCTTATACATACTGCGGTACTTAAACGCTTTGTATGCTGTATCCTGTAAAAGGTCCTGCGCTTCTTCCTCATTCTTGGTGAGGTGAAATGCGAAGGAGGAAAGCATGGGGCGAAACTGGCAGAATGACTCAGTAAACTCGATCTGTGACATAGGGCTACGATTTTTTAAACAAGTTTAACTCCATTACACAATAGTAAAACTATTACAGATGCAAATATAACACTCCTGCCCACAGTTGGTTGAAATCTGGAAACTTTTTTTTAGACAAATTACAAATAGTGTAAAACAGGGCGCACGATAGGGCTATAGCAGCTACCGTAGCTCTACATACAAAACCGCCCCGCGTGCCAGGAAGGCACGCGGGGCGGTTTGACTATCCCCTATGATAGCAAAGCTCTAATCTGATTTCAACATACGATGGGATAACACTTGCCCGCTACTACTCAGCCGGAGGAAATACAGCCCGTTGGAAGGCAACTGCTGCTCACTAAGCAACCACTCCTGCCAACCGGCAGAGGACGGCACCTGCCATCCTTCCCATATCAGCCGCCCTTGCTGATCAAGGACAGACAGATGGGCAGGCTCGGTTGTGGAGGCATAGTAGCGGACCGTAGCTTGCTGTACGAAAGGATTGGGGAAGACTTCCAGCCTGAAGCCTGCAGATTCAGCATCCACATACTCCAGAAACACAGGACCTTTGACCAGCGATTGGGTATAACACTCCGGCTGTATGCGTTGAGCATCCAAAAACACTGCTTCTGACAAGCGCACTGTACGCTTGGCTCGCAGGGTCAGGTAGAGCAAAGGTGTGTCGTTTTCAGGTGGAGTGTCGCCATTCCAACTCATGGCTAAGCGACAGGATGCCTGATGGAAAAACGGTTCACCCAGCGTACCAGGCGCCACGTTTTCCAAGGTCACGACCTCCTGATCAAAAGTTAAAAGTGCCTGACAACCAGCTAAGCCAGACCAGTCGCTATTCAGGGGCACCTCCACTGCAGTACCGGCAGGAAGGATGACATCTTCAAAGTGAAGTATGGCTGCCGGACCATCATGCCTGCTTCTTGTTTCAGTTACCGGGCCAGCTGCACTGGCAACAGCACTCAGGTCAATATCACCTATTTTGATAGCGACATAGTCTTCCTCAAGCCGGGAAGCAGCTAAGTCATTGTAAGTTACTGAATATGGTATTGGTTCTGTCCAGGGATCTGCCGGATCTTCAAACTGATGGCTTTTCGGAACAAACCGCCAGCTGGGCCCATTGGGTATTTCCACAAGGATGCTCAGGATAACCTGACGCAGCAGGATGATATCGAGTGTACTAACAGAGCCTGAGTTATTGACATCGGCAGCAATCAGCTGATAGGGAGAATCCAAATGATCGATCCCCAGAATATGCCGGCTAATTAAAACGACATCGTAGGTAGTCAGCCCATTCTGGTCGTCTCCATCGAGGAAAGGGGTAACGGTATAATCAAATTCCGGTTCCAACCCTTCGAGTGCGTAGCCCCCCATACTATCAGTAAGAACAGACTGGCTGATGAAGCCACTAAGGTCAGCAGATACGCCCAACACCGGAGATTCATCCTCCCGCTCTATGGCACCGGCAATGGTGGGCAGCGGCGCATTGCAATCGGCCAGGTTGTTGGTGACCAGCACGTACGTTTCACAATAATCGTAATTGGGGCCACCGGTACTCCCATCAGGCTGTACCTGGAAGGGGTTGTCTGCACTGTCCCAGGCATACACTTCAAGCAGTGCCACACCCAGGTCTTCGCAAGTCAGGATGATGGACGTTTTGTCGCGGCCGGGCTGCTCCCCCACCCTGTTGACACTGTAGGTGACCGGACCGCTGCAGTCTGTATAGGGAGAAACAATCAGGTCTGCAGCGAATATAGTTGCGGCACCGCGGTCAAAATCTCCATCTCCATCCACATCCGTTTGCGGAGGTACGGGCATCAATGGTGTAGACAAACCATTAATACAGGTGGGTACTGGCGCCAGGCAGTCTACTATTCGGAATGGCATAGTAGCAGCAGCCTCGTTGCCACATCCGTCTTCCACCCGGATTTCAAATTCATGCTCTCCTATGGGCCAGTCCCCGTTAAGCTTCCACTTGGGATATGTTCCAAAAATATCGGTAAAAACGGAATCAACCGTGCCATCGGAGTATTCATCATAATATATTTCAATGGTCAGATCCGATGGGGTGCAGTTATCCAATACACTAAAAAGGTACTCCGCAGAAGCACGGCAGGTTTCGTTATTAATGCTACAGACATCTAATGGCGGGATGAACAGGATTTCCGGCGCTTCATCGTCAAAGACCTTTACATGCTGCTGGTATTGCCAGTACCCGTTCGATGCGACTGTCCGCCAAAAACCTTCAGGGTTGGATTGACCGTTGCACACAGTGCCCTTCGTACCGGCAGCCGGTATGTTATTACTGTGGTTATTGTCCCGGTCTACAAAAGCATGGTCCGAACGGCGGAGCACCCAAACGTCTTCATCTCCGGGTATTTCATCGCAATCTTCATCACGACGGATCAGTACAGGTGGGCTTTCTCCATCGTACTCGCACCAGTTGATCACCTTGTAAGTCCGGAAAAGCTTGTAGCACTCGTCTCCAGAAGCCGCAAAAATCGTATCCGTGACACTCACGGCCAGCAAGTCACAGGCCATCTCAAAGACCTCAATTGTATCTGGATTGGGTATTCCGCAGTTGGACATGCCATCCCGGGGGAACTTTATTTCATAGTTGTGATCAGGCTCTATGGTGATGAGCTGTTCGCAGGCTGTGTTTGACACATTCCCGGCAGCGTCTACTGCCTGAAAGCGCCGGACAATAGTACCTACCCCACACTCGTCAATCAAAGGTTCGGATTCCAGCTCTTCCCAGGTCGCCGAGCAGTTATCAGTTACAGAAGGCTGGCCAAACAGGGACTGAAGCCCTCCCAGGCTATCCGGTTCGAACCCGTTGGGCAGGCTATCGCAGGATATGACCCGATCGCTGGGGGGACTGCAATTGGGGCGGATTTTGTCTTCTATCAGGACCTCTGCCCAGCAGGTATTTTCATTGCCTGCCGTATCAACCACCAACAGTTCTATGAGCACAAGCGAATCAATATCGCAGCAGGTAAAATCTACATAGGGTGCCCAGTCAGAGTAGGCAGAATCTACCGTTGCACAGCCTGGGCCTTTGGTGATCAGCCTGCGAACCTCCATTTGCTCAACGGCGCAGTTGTCCCAGCTGCCCTCATCTACACTTGGCGCAAGAAGGCGTACGAAACCGTCATGAGTCAGGGATACATTGAGCTGCTCATTGCAATCCGCAACCGGCTCTGTGCGGTCTTCCACACAGAAGGTACAGTACTGTTCGATTTGATTATCGCAGGCATCGGTCACCAGGTAGCGGAAAGCATGACAACCTGTAGGGATTCCGGAGACAAAACGGTTGGGCGCATCATTGGGAATAGTGGCCAGCACCTCTTCAATCTCTATTGTGTCTACAGGCAAGCCTGAGGCACTATGCACTATGCTATCGCGGAAGGTTACGACCTGGGTAAACACTTCCCAACCCGAGCAGTTGTCGGTTACTTCCGGTAAGGGTACTGCAAAAGCTCCAGTGCATTCAAAAGGCTGGGTTGGGAATATCAGTGCGTCATCCACGCCATCGCCATCAGTGTCCTGTGCCGGGCAGTCCAACAAAGGCGCGGTAAAGTCTCCTACCTTAATGATTTGCCCGAAAGTAAAGGAGCCAGCCGGATCGCACCAGTCAACAATATTCCAGGTCCTCAAGAACTGGAAGGAGTCTTCGCAGACCGGGATAGGCGGGCTGTCACTGTAAGTAGCACCCAGGTTGCAATACACCTGGTCCAGGTCCCGGGCGCCCTGCACCGTCAGCAAAAAAGGATAGCCGGTAAGGCTGGGGGAGGGATTGCCCATGCCATTTACCGGGTAATTCAGATTACAATCAATAGGGAACGTCTGAGGCGGTAGTGATATATCATCCACACCAGGGCGGCGCAAGTCAATTTGCTGGGTGCATGAACTGGCATTTCCGGAACCGTCCACAGCGGTAAAGGTCCGTAGGATACTCAACGCGCCACAGTCGCCTGATTGCTCCAGGTCATCCTCAAAAGAAAAGTTAACAGGCCCGCAGTTGTCCGATATTTCAGGGGTGCCTGTCCAGTGCAGGCTGTCAGTTTCCTGGATGAAAAACAGGTCTTCGCAGAACAGGGTTTGCGTAAACGGCAACACCACCTCAGTAGCACCACTAAGCAAGCCATTGCCATCAGGAAAAATCGTGTACGTATAGTCTCCGGTAGCACCGGGTGTATCCGTAGTGGTAAAAAGATAATAGAGCTGATTGGCTTCCAGCGGCAGCGACAGTCTTACATACGGGTCGTTGCTTCCGTTAAAAGGGTTCGGAGAGGCAGGGAAATCATGCTGCGCCAGAATACTACTGCACGGGCTCAGTGGGCTGAAGCCCCCCTGAAAGAGGGCCATGTGCCCACCACCATCGGAAAAAGTGGTATTCAGAAAAAACGTAAACACGCCCGGTTGGTCTACTTCAAAGACAATCACATCGTAGAAACGGTCCCCGCTGACCGGCAAATCTCCGGAAAGGCAGGAGTGGACATTCACATTAATGGCCGGGCTTTGAGCTGTAATGGCTCCAGTCAGCTGCTTAGCCGTCTGCATAACCGATGCCGCATCGGTATTGGGCGGGCAGATTATGGAAGGGGGCGTCTGATCCCGGGCGACGACCATTCCCCAACAGGGAAAAGCCGCACTCAGGTCAAGATCATCCAGCGTTACATTCCAATTGGTAACAAAGGCGCTGAAGGCAGGGATAGGCTCTGCCACGCCTGGGGAAACCAGATTCAGAACAAGAACCTGCCCCTGAGTGACCGTGCTTTCAAAGCTGCCCGCATCAGAATTGTTGTAAAGGTTTTCAATGGCGACCGTGCCATCGGGATTCAGTACCTGAATACTAAAGGTAGCAGAGTCTGCCAATTCAATGGATGTTGCCCAGTCAAAATGAAGTACTCCTCCAAAATCAATCGGAAGGACTGCTGCCGACCAACCGCCGGATGCGTTTACGGACTGAAAAAGCGTATCTGCCGAAAAGCGGGTGGCTGCACTATCCCGATTGGATAACAGCCAGAACCCAGGGTCAGCCGATAGCGTAAACCCTGCAACAGCGTCTACTTGCTGAGGGTTGAGCTCTACCGGATAAGTACCTGTTCCATCCACTACCGGCCCATTGCCCGGCACCTCATCTATGACTTGTATATCGAAGTATTCCGCCGGGAGACAGCCAATATCCCCTTCCAGAATCATATCAGGCGTGATCAATCGCTGACAATCCTCGTCAAGTGTAACGATGATGGTGTCGTTGCAGCCGTAGCTTGTACCCGGCACTGGCTCCTGCCCCACCTCAACGGCAAAAATTTCTTGCCGGATATTCCCGGCAGTATCAGACGCTGTAATGGTAATTTCGTAGCTGCCCGGCAGAGCCGTAAGCAAAAAGTGATTGCCGTAAGGATTGCTAAGGGATAAGCTAGCGGTATCATCATTTGGAAACTCCACATCAAGTACAGGATTGGGGTCGCAATCATCGGCTACTGTAATGGAAAAGAAGAAGACCGCAGGTTGCCCGGCGTTACAGCCCTCAATGGTAGCGTGCAAACCGGCAGCCGGATAAACGATGACCGGGGCAGTATCGTCTAATTCGCAATCAGACAGGATGGATTCGGCCCGGGATACTTCCGCAGGCCCTCCGTGGGCAGGCACGGACCACGCTGTTGTGCAGAGGAGCAAAACGAGCCCCAATGCATAACAAAACACGCTAAAAACCGTGGTGCCGGACGTCTTCATAATTTCACGAGATGCGAATCATCAGTTCGATTGTAAAGATATATGTCTTACAATCCCCTGCAATACTGGTTTAACAAATTATAACATATATGACAAATTCCTTTCTATTTTAATTTTAGAAAGATAGAGATTAACCTCGTACCTCACTTCTAAGACCGCTTCAACGGCTAAGAGGCTGCCTGTACGGTCACCATTCTTTTAGTGTCTGAATTTGTCCAAGTGTGTGCTTACTGTTTGGGTACAAACAATACCATTATGGGGGGAGGAAGGTACTGTTTGAACACCTGTAATGTGTTTGAGGTCGTCTTTTACTGGTTAGGCAGATGTGACAAAGGGATCAATCACTTAGTTCTTGCACGCTTTCTATGAGGAAACAGGAATAAATCGACTTATTCCTGATATGACAAAAATGCTAAAATCATCTTAATTATTCAACAGATCGTTCCTTTATCTGAAATACTAAGCCCGGGTTTGTATAAAAGAGACCTGCCAGAACGCTGTCAGAGCGTTCTGGCAGGCCATTAGCTTTGATTAATCCTGAATAATCATCTTTCTGGTTGCCACCTGTCCATTCACCTGCAAACGGTAATAGAGCACTCCGGCAGCAGGGAGTTCATCCCGCTCCAACCGAATCTCATTGTAGCCTGCTGCATAATCCCCATCATAGGTCTTCAGCAAGCGGCCATTAAGATCGAATATATGCAAGGCGGCTTCGCCTGCTTCGGGCAGATCGAAACCAATAACGGTTCCCTGCCGGAATGGGTTAGGACGGTTTTGGTACAGACGGAACGGAGCCGTTGAGCTTGAGCTTTCGCCCTGTGCAAAGTTCAGGCTGACGTCCAGCAATCGTCCGTCCCGGCTATAGGCCTCTGCCAGTGTGACACTGGAATTGACCTCAAGCACCTCGCTTAGTGCGGCGTTTGCGTTGCCTACAACGTCGAAGACCAGGGTAAACAGTACGGGGCCACCGGCCGTGCCACCATTTGCCATCAGCTCCTCGTCGTACCAGCTGGCGGTAATCAGGCCCCAGTCTGCATCATAAAGACCAAGGCTATTTTCCTGAGCCAGGCCATACTCTACCTCTGCCAGCGCCAGCATATCGGTATCAAAGTTCATGGAGAACTGATAGCCGTACACAGGCTCATCCTGAGGTGCGTGCACCGGAACCCGGATTTGGGCTCCCGGTTTCAGCTGCTGCTCCCCGGTTTCCAGTTGGAATGCACCACGGAAACTCCGCTCATCGATTCCGGTAAACAGGGTCGTCGTCGCACTATTGTTTACATCTCCAACCTTGATGGCTACGAAGTCATTGGACATCACATCATCATCCAGGTTATTAATAGAAATACTTTCGGGGAACAGAGAGAACCATGGGTTCGTCGGTACAGGGAATACAAACTCCCGGTCTACAAACCTCCAGCTCGTATTGCCGGCGAACTCCTGGATTTCACCCAGAATCAGCTTTTGAATCTGGATCATATCCAGAGTCGTAATAGAATTGGTCCTGTTGACGTCCGCAGCAATCATCTTGTACGGGCTACCCAGTGATGCGATCCCCAGCAAGTGCTGCTGTATGATGATCAAATCAAAAGTTGACACCCCATTGCGGTGCTCATCATTCCTGGACGGCGTCACCGTATAGTCGTAGCCCATTGGCAGATCCACAAATTCGTAGGTACCCGTTGAGTTAGTCATCATCGAAGTGCTCATCTGCCCACTCAGCGAAACTTCTACCGCTTCCACAGCATCGTCATTCTCTGTGGAGATGAGGCCAGCCATCATCGGGTCCGGTTGTGTGGTATTACAGTAGCCTTCCGGGTCAGTGATCAGCACATAAGTTTCGCAGAAGTCCCAGTTAGGGCCGCCCACGGTACCATCCGGCTGAACAGCATTCGGATTGAAGGCACTATCGTAAAAATAGACCTCAATAGGTACGTTACCGACGTCATCACAGGTGAAGTAGATCGAGGTTTGGTTGAAGTTTGGCGTCTCCCCTACCAGGTTCACGGAGAAAGCGATAGTATCATCACTACAGTCCGATTCGCTGATGTGGAAGTCGTTTGCCCAAATTCCTGCACCGTAGGCATCGATCTCGCCATCACCATCAATATCGGTGTTTGGCGGCAGCTCCTGCAGGCTAAAGGTGATGCCATTCAGGCAAGTCAGCGTTGGCGGTGCACAGTCGATTACTTCAAATGGGAGTATCGCAAAGTCCGTATTCCCGCCACAACCGTCTGAGACCGTTACTCGGAATTCATGAGAACCAATGGGGTATGCTCCGCCGATCACGTAGTTTGGATAGGAGCCGGTAAGTTGGTTGGTCACGTTGAAGTCTATCGTACCATTGGCGCCCGCATCCAACTGAACTGTAATATCGAGGTTGTCAGGGTCACAGTTTTCAACAATCGTGAATGGGAACTGCACCGTTGCGTTACAAGTCACCTGATTAATACTGCAGAATTCCTGAGGGCCGGCAAAGCTGATCTCCGGCGCTTCTTCATCTTTCACCTCAATTATCTGAGTATACTGCCAGTAACCCACTGACGAAACCGTACGCCAGTATCCCGCAGGGTTGGTCTGCCCATCGCAGGACGTCCCCTTCACGCCAAAGGCAGGGTTGCTGTTGCCTGGGTTATTGTCGCGGTCGATGTACGTTATACCCGGGGTACGAACCACCCAGACATCTTCATCTCCGGGCGTGGCATCGCAATCTTCATTGCGGCCGACCACGAACGGTCCGGAAATACCGTCCCACTCGCACATATTCTGCACCCGGTAGCGGCGGAAGATTTTGTAGCATGAAGCATCATTACCACCTGCATTCGGGTAGAAATATTCATCAAAGACACTTACCGAGAGCATATCGCAGCCCTGCCCGTTGACCAGGATCGTGTCTGGTGAAGGTACGCCACAGTTGGAGATCTCGTCTTTCGGGAACTTGATCGTGTAGTTGTACTCTTCCGTTACCGTGATAACCTGCTGGCAGGTGTTAGTAGACTGATTACCCGCATTATCAAATGCTGTGAACGTACGCGTAATGGTACCAAAGCCACAGGCATCGAGCGTGGATTCCGGTGTGAATTCATTCACTGTAGCGACTCCGCAATCATCCATTGCAGTAGCGACTCCAAACAAGGCCTCCAGTGCCTGAGGGCTTTCTGGTTCGAAACCAGCTGGGATATCCGCACAGCTGATCGTAGTGCTCGCTGGCGCAACGCAGAATGGATTGATCTTATCCTCAATCATTACCTCCAGCCAGCAAATATTCTGATTGCCATAGATGTCTGTCACGCGGAGCTCAATGGTTACCATGCTGCCGGCATCACAGCAGGAGAAATCAACAAAATTGCCCCAGTCGGAATAATAGTCCGTAACATCACTGCAATCGTTAGGGTCAAGCTCGTACAAGCGCCGTACTTCAAGGGTGGCAATTTCGCAGTTGTCACTGCTGCCCTCGTCGATATCCGTAGCAAATACCCGTGCTGCGCCATTACCGCCCAGTGAGATATTCAGGTCATCGTCGCAAACCGCTGAAGGTGCAATATTGTCTTCGATGCAGAACGGTGCGTCTATAATGGTAAAGTTGTTGCAATCGTCTGTCACTTTATAACGGAAGACATGGCAGCCTATCGGGATACCCGTTAAGAAACGGTTGTCATCCGGCCCGATTGAAGCAAACACCGTTTGTATAGTATCGTAACCAATCAACTGGCCATACTGATTGTAGTTGGGCACAACTTCCTCAACGAGGATGTCTGTATCAATCTCGAAGCTGGAGCAGTTGTCTGTGACATCTGGCTCTGGCACCACGATAGCTGCGGTACAATCAAAAGTACCCGTAGAGTACACGAGTGGATCAAGCTCACCATCACCATCAGTGTCTACGTTCGGAGCTGTAACCTCAGGCCCTTCCTCATCACCAATCTTAATCAGCTGAGTGAAGGTGGTAACGTTGTCGCCACCATCCGGGCACCAGTCAATAATTGTCCACTCCCGCACGAATTTGATCGTGCCGTCACACACCTGAATAGGCGGGCCATCCTCAAAGGTGGCGCCAAGGTCGCAAAGCGCGCCATCAAAGAAGTAATCATTATAGTAACCGTCAATCATTGGGGAACCGGTAACATCTGCCGTTGGGTTGCCTGTTATCGGATCGGCATTGAATGGCTGATCACAGGAGACCACCGGTGCAGGGTCCGGCTGCATAATATCACTGAATGACAGGTTGCGGAAGTTAATTTCCTGCACACAAGTCGTGGAGTTGCCTGCCGGGTCAGTCACTGTAAAGGTACGGTTGATGCGCTGCCCTTCGCAACTTGGCAGCCCCATTACCATCTCATCAGTAAAGGTAATGGTGTTGTAGTCCACGCAGTTGTCCAGGACAATTGGCTGCCCAAGATCGGCAAGGCTGGATTCAGCATCCATCACAAAGTCAAAATCGTTGCAAACCAGGTCTACTTCCTGCGTAGGGCAGACAATCGTTGGTGCTGTTACATCCGTTACCCAGATATTCCCCCAGCACAACAGGCCACAGTACGGGTCAATGACTTCTGCAATCAGCAGCTGACCAACCTCGTTTCCTGTAATCGTATTCCCTATAGACACACCGCTCTCATTGATCAAATTCACCTGCAAAGAGCCCATGCAATCCGGGGTACCCTCCAGGACCATATCTGGCGTGACCAATATTTCACAGCTGGTACCAAAAGTTACGTTAACCTGATCGTTGCAGCCATAAGAAGTAATGTCTGTAAGCTCAATGGTCACTGTAGCGGATGTTGCCGGGCACATGCCCATCCCTCCTACTGTATAAACAAAGTCATAGCTGCCTTCCGGTACCCCTGCAAAGTCAACGTTGGTTGGATCGAGCAGGCTGACACCAGCGCCATCCACATCCTGCCAGAAGCCACCTGGGCTTGGTGTGCCAGCCAGTGCTCCAAACAGGTCGTAGTTGATCTCATCCGGGGTACAGGACAGGCACAGCTGCTGCATCGTACCGATACCGGCTGACAGGTCGTTGCAGTTGTTTAGCGTAATCGTTGCCGGGTCGTGGTCATCCTCATCCGTTGCGGCAATGCCACTGCCCGGTGCACCGGTACCATTTCCATTGATGGCATCATCGGCAGCGGAATTGGGTGCGCCACCTGCATCGTTTGACGGGTTGTTGTCGTAGAAGGAATCCGCATCCGTCGGGGGTGTATTCGTGGAATCATTATCATCATCAGCCGCGCTGATCTCAGCATAATTGGTAATTGCGGCCCCCATGTAATTGTCATCAATTTCAAAATCAATGGTGACCGTTTCTGTACCACCAAGTGCGGCAATTGGGCCGGGTATGGTATAGGTTGCCTGATTACCATTCTGTGCCCAGTCCGCGTTTGTAAGGTTCAATCCGGATGGGATGTAATCTGTGATTTCGACGTTGTAGGCCGGGAAGTCTCCCTGATTGGTAATAGTGATACTGTAAGTGACAGGGTCACCCAGGCTGAATGGCCCCACCGTACTGACAACCTTGGTCAGTGCCAGGTCAAAGGCTGCTTCAGGGGTCTGATCAACTACCAGTGAAGCACCATCGTAATCATCCTCATTGGCACCGGCAGCACCGTTATTGGGTGTGGAATCTCCGTCGCCCAGACCAATTGGGTTGACTGCACTTAGGATTTCTGCGAAGTTTTGGATGCTGGTACCATCAAATTCCGGATCAATCACAAAGTCAATGGTGACCATAGTGGTTTGTCCGGCCGAGAGGGTGAATATTGGTGTATTCAACGTCGCAACGCCGTTGTCTTCAGACCAGTCCGGGTCAATCAGCGTCAATCCGTCCGGAATAAAGTCCTGAATCTCGACAAACTGAGCAGCTATGCTGCCCTGATTGCTGATGTTGATGTTGAAGGTCACGTTGTCGCCCGGCTCAAACGGACCAACACTAGCCAGGGTCTTGATCAAAGCCAGGTCGAAGTTTTGCTGCGTGACGGTAAGCGAAGCACTGTCGATATCATCCTCACCTGAACCGGCGAAGCCGTTATTTGGCGTAGAATCAATATCCTGAATGCCCTGAGCATTGGTCGCTGAGTGGATTTCAGCGTAGTTGACTATGCTCGCACCCTGGAAGTTCTGGTTGACCACAAAATCCACGGTTACCGAAGCCGAGTTACCAGGTGCCAGAGAGGAAATGGGGCTATTCAGTACCACTGTTCCCCCTTGCTGAGACCAGTCCATATCAGCCGGGATCAAACCGGCAGCTATGTAGTCTTTAATGACGATATTCTGAGCCGTGATGTCCCCTTCATTCGTCACCGTAATAACGAACCTCACGAGGTTGCCAGGCTGATAAGGGCCGGGCGTAGCATTCACATCAATAGCCTTTTCAAGCGACAAGTCAAATACCGGGTCATCTTCCTGAGAGACGTTGATGAAAGCCCCGTCGAAGTCATCCTCATTATTGCCGGAGCTACCGTTGCCCGGTGTGGAGTCGACATCCGTAAAGCCTCCGGTATTGCTGGCCGAACCTATTTCTGCGAAGTTGGTAATACCAGTGCCAGTGAAACTTCCGGAAACAGTAAAGGTGATATTTCGGGTCGCTGAGGCACCGGCAGGCAAGCTGGCAATAGGCACATCAAGCTGTGCATAAGAACCAATCTGTGACCAGTCACTGTCTGCCAGCACAAGTCCAAGTGGAATGTAATCCCGGATCTGTACGTTTTGGGCGTTGATATCCCCCTCGTTCAACACAGTAATGCTAAAGGTCACCGTACTGCCCGGCAGGAATGGCCCGGGGGTAAGGCTGGTATTGAGGTTTTTGGATAAGGCCAGGTCAAACTCCTGAACGCTGCTGATGACGTTGATAATCGCGTTGTCGTAATCATCCTCACCGGAGCCGGCAGCGCCGTTAGCCGGTGTGGAGTCTGCGTCACCTATACCAAGGTCATTGGTAAAGGCGCCGATTTCTGCATTATTATTAATAATTGAACCGGTGAAGGCTGTAGATACTGTAAAGGAGATGTCTACAGAAGCAGACTGCCCGGGAGCAAGGTTCGTAATGGCGTTGTTGAAAATAGCCGTGGAACCATTCTGCGTCCAGTCGTTATCTGCCAGTACCAGCCCAAGTGGCATATAGTCACGCAGCTGAATGGTCTGCGCTGTCATACTGCCCTGATTAATCACGGTGATAGTGAAAGTGACGGGGCTGCCCGGCATAAACGGACCAGGGGTCAGGCTGGTATTGACTGACTTGGAAAGCGCCAGGTCGAAGTTTTGTTGCAGAACGGAGATGGTCGCGCCATCGTAGTCGTCCTCATTGCTTCCCATGCTACCGTTGCCCGGTGTAGAGTCCTGGTCATCGATTCCTAAAGTATTGAAAGCACTGCCTACTTCTGCGAAGTTGGTCAGAGAAGTCCCTGCAAAGGAGGCATTAATTTCAAAGTCCACACTCAGCGTGGTGGTCGCGCCCGGTGCAAGGCTGGCAATAGGCACGTTCAGCTCTGCCACTGAACCCACTGCTGTCCAGTCCGGGTCGATAAGAGTAAGGCCGGACGGGATGTACTCCCGAAGCTGAATATTCTGAGCTGTAATGCTACCCTGATTGGCCACAGAAATATTAAAGGTAACCGCATCGCCTGGCTCAAACGGGCCAGGGGTTACACTACTGTTGAGGGATTTGCTGAGCGCCAGGTCAAAAGTCTGTTGCTGCAGGCTGATGACCGCGCCATCATAATCATCCTCGTTTGGCGCATTGGCACCGTTGCCGGGGGTGGAGTCGGAGTCCTGTGCACCGGCATTATTAGTAGCGCCGGCAATCTCAGCGTAGTTAATTATCGTCGCCCCTGTGAATGAAGCAATAATCGCCATATCGATATCCACGGTTACAGAAGCACCGGGAGCAAGACTGGATATGTTATTGTTTAGGGAAGCAACGCCGCCGTTGTTGGTCCAGTCCGGATCGATAACGACCAGCCCTTGCGGAACGTAGTCGACGACTTCGATATTCTGAGCCGTCAGGTCGCCTTCGTTGGTAATCTCGATACGGAAAGTAACCGATGAGCCCGGAGACAGGTTGCTGCTGCCCAGTACTGTTTTCTCCAGAGCCAGGTCAAAGTTCTGCAGGCAGCTAACTGTAATATCAACAGCATCATCGTCATCCTGATCATGGCTGCCATCTGCCGGGTGAGAATCCACATCGGGTTGCGGGGTGCTGTCGCCGGCAATTTCAGCACAGTTGGTCAGCACTTCGCCACAGTCTACATCCGCATCAATCTGGAAGGTAATCGGCACAGAAACCGAGGCGCCCGGAGCCAGACTTGCAATAGGCGTTTTCAGGCGCAGAATATTGCCCTGAACCGGCTCCCAGTCATTATCCGCCAGTGTCATGTGGTTGAAAGGATAATAATCATACAGTTGAATATCTGTACCGGTAATATTACCCTGGTTGATCACATTAAGGTTATAGGTCACGTACTGCCCGGCTTCAAACGGGCCAGCAGTCACTACTGTTTTAGTCAGCGCCAAATCGTAGTTCTGCACCACTGTAATCAGAGCGTTATCCTGATCATCTTCTGCACTGACACCATTATTAGGTGTGGAGTCATCGTCCGGCAGCTGTGAGCTATTGGACGCAGTTTGTATCTCAGCAACGTTATTGATCGATGTACCCGTAAAGTGGTCATCAATCGTAAAGGTAATATTCACACTAACGCTGCCATCTACCGGGATACTCGAAATCGGAGTATTCAGCGTGGCTATACCGTTATTAAAAGTCCAGTTGGCATCGTTTGGCACCAGGCTCGATGGATAAGTATCTTTAATTTGAACGCCTGTTGCTTCAAGAGAACCGGTATTCTCCACTGTAATAGTATACGTAACCTGATCGCCAGGCTCATAAGGGCCAGGTGTCAGGGAAGAATTCACGGATTTATTGAGTTCGAGGTCGAAGTTTTCGGCTTCTCCGCCAACTTCTAATGCCGCGCTGTCCGTGTCGTCTTCGCCGTTGTCTATTCCATTAAATGGTGTGGAATCCGTATCCCACATGCTCATGGCATTAGAAGCCGCAGCGATTTCCGCATTATTGACAATGGCGCCCTCAGGTGCACCTGCGTCAATCATAAAGGTAATGGTACGGGTAACCGATTCACCCGGCGCTATCGTTGGAATGGGCTGTGCCAGTGTAGCCGAGCTCATCATTGACATCCAGGTATTGCTGGTCAGGGTCAGGAAGTTGGGCACATAATCGACTATCTGCACGCCAGTAGCAGCCAGGTTACCTTCATTAGTGACGGTAATATCGAATGCGACGGTCTGGCCTGGCAGGAATGGGCCCGGGTTCACCTCTTCATTGATTTGCTTGGTCAGAGAGAGGTCGAATACCGGCATGGGCTGTTCCACAGGAACGACCGCCGTATCATCATCGTCTTCCTGCGTACTGCCGTTGGCGGGCGTGGAATCTCCGTCAGGATGGACGTTCATGTCGTCATAGGAAGCAATTTCACCATAGTTGATGATGCTTACGCCGCTGAAGTTATTGTTAATCCGGAAGGTCACCTCTACGGTTTCTGTTGCGCCCGGCATTACAAGGGGGATAGGTGCAACCAGATTCGCGCGTGAAGGCGTCACCATTTCCCAATCCGAGTCTTCCAGTGTCAGGCCATTGGGGACCTGCTCGTTGATTTGGACGCTCGTTGCCATAATGGAGCCCTGATTGGTCACCTCAAATTCAAAGGTTACCAGGTCGCCAGGCTCGTAGGGGCCGTAGCTGACCACATTTTTATGCAGAGCAAGGTCAAAGGACGGCTGTATGACAAGCAATACTTCGTCCTGATCATCTTCCTCCGGGTTGTTGTTATCCGGAGAGGAATCCTGATCATCCGTCCATGGGAAGTTATAGAAGCTCAGTACTTCTGCAGAGTTCACGATGGAACTGCCAGTGAAAAATGGATCAATAGTAAAGGTGACCTGTACTGTTGCGGATTGTCCGGGCTCAATTTCCACAATTTCTTCTTTGAGAACTGCCACGCCGTTATCGGTTTCCCAGTCCGTATCGTTCAGGATAAGCCCATTGGGAGTGTAGTCCTGTACGACCACATTTTCTGCCAGCAGGATACCTTCATTCTTTACTGTAATTTCGAAAGTCACATCCTGGCCGGGTTCGAAAGGCCCGTTACCCACGACTCTTTTGTCTAGGCTGAGGTCAAAAATCAAGGCCGGATTTACGGATATCTCTACGGTACTGTAGTCATCCTCGTTATCATCGTTCCCGTTGATAAAGTCAGGTGTGGAATCAGCATCGGTATAATTCATAGCGTTGTTGACCTGAGCAATCTCCGCAGCGTTGACAATGGTTTCTCCGGTAAAGGCATTATCAATGCGGTAGGTTACGCTCATGGTCACCGAATCGCCAGGTGCCAGATTAGGCAACTGAAAGAGGTTGCCGGACACATGGTACTGCCCGCCGTCTTCCATATTGAGCCCGGCGGGAGCATAGTCAACAACCCTGAGGAAGGTAGTGCTGAGCATACCTTCATTGTAAACGGTAATATTATATTTCACCAGCTGGCCCGGTGTAAACGGAGGAGGCGTCAGCACGGTATCCAGTTCTTTCTTCAGAGACAAGTCAAAGAGGACTTCCTGGAAGCCGGCATCAAGCGAAGCATTCATCACTCCGGCTTCACCCGTGGAGTAGACGATATAAGGTAGCCCATCGGGTATACCTCCTGGCATATTGTCAGATAAAACTTCAGGATCGGGATTAGAATCATGCAAAGAAGAACCGCCCAACTTGCCGGTTGCTGCATAGGTTTTTCCGCTGGCTACGACAAACTGATTCTCAGGGTTATTGGCATCATTTCCGAATACGATGTAGTATTGGGTTTGAGGCAGCACCTGAGTTTCCAGCAACCAGTTTTCGCCCTGTGTACCGTGCTTTGTAAAGTGATAATGCCCATCCGCACCCGAAGTAGTGGTGGCCAGCAGGGTGCCGCTGCCATCATAAAGGCTGATTGGCATAGCCTTGACAGGCACTTCGCAGGCATCCTGCACCCCATTCGCATTCTTATCAGCCCAAACATAATCGCCAAGCTGAATGGGTGCCGGGCGGCAAATGCAGAACATAAAGTCACTCACACCTACCATCTGAGGGGCAGGGTTTTGTGGGCTTTGTGCCCCTGTTTCCAGACGAACGACTACAGAATCTACTTTCTCCGCAAAATACACCCATAAGTTACCACTGGGATCCGATGCGCCAAGCATCATACCCTGTGACTCATATTCGTTGGCGTTCAGGAGAGCTACCTGATTGTTATACATACCGGAGTACGGCGTGATATCGTTTAGGGAAAGGGGTACTTCTGTACCATGCAGGAAGCCATGAACGCTTACCTTATCCTGATAAGCCCCTTCCAGCTGATCAATGCCCAGCACAGAGAAGCTCAAATCATCTACCGGAATACCGAATGTAAAACTGCTCTGTACGTACTGTCCGGCAACCTCAGCATCCATACCCAGTGCCCAGAACCCACGGGTACCTCCCAGTGGAGACAGGTCACTGTCAACCATAAATCCGGCCGGGGTAGCCACACCTGCAGGGTCTTCGTTAACAACATCCAGTATAGACCCTCCGATAGTGTGGGGCATCGGGTTGGCGTTATTGTCTCCAAACTGATGCCAATCCATAATACGGGCGCACTGTGGCGCAATGGGCACAGGGTCTTCGCACCACTGTATTTTGCCAAGGCCGATCATTTGCAGCCCCGGATCGTCCACTGCAGCGCCAATTGCAGAGAAGTTAATCGCCACCTGGTCAACGGGGTCGGTAAAGTGTACGGTAACGTTGCCTGAGGTTGAGGCATCACTCACAGTGGTGGTGCCTTCAAAGATGCCATCGCCAAGCTGATTGACATGAACCCCTACGAAGGTGTCGTCCATATTCATACCCACCGGCACACCAGACAGAGAACCCTGAATAGCGACCCGGTCAATTGCATTACCGGTAATGTCAATATCTAATACCTGAAAAACCAGGCGCTGTACGGGGCGGTCAAAAGAAAAGACAACGCCCACATCTCTGGGATCATTGCCATCATGACTGTCAGCGTCCATCTCCAGAGAATAGAAGACTTCCTCTCCACCCAGCATTTCATGAATGACACGGTGGGTGTAGGGGGTGCCATCTGCCGAAGCAATCGCACAGGATATTTCATCCCCGCCTATTGTTTTGGAATAAGGCGGCAGTGGGAATGGGTTTGCCCCATCTGCATAATCTGCCCAGTCCAGAATATTAAAGTTTTCAATACAAATATTACCGTAGTTGTCCGGGTTCTCACAATCCTCCTCGACAACCTGTGGAGTAAACCCTGCCAGGATAGTACAGTCCCCGGGCTGAGCAAAGCGCACATCCGAGACATTATCATTCCCAACCATAGAGAACCCTACTCCCTGAAGACTCTGAGCTGTAAATTCAATACGGTAGTCCTCTTCAGCATTAAGGTTTGGAATGGCCCAGACCCCATCTGCATTCGAGTAGGCAGTGCCTGCCAGTTCGCCATTGCAATCGTAGGCCTCTACTTTGACGTTGGGCAGGCCCGGTTCGGCACCGAACGCGCCGTTGTAGTCCAGGTCTTCCCACACCAGGCCGCCAATTTCATCCGGCTCACCGGTGCATGGAGGCGTACAGGCAATAGCTGACACCTCATCAAGAACCTGACATCCTGAGCCATCGCTAAGCATAACCGGATAGCCTGACCCAGGTGCTGATAATGTAAAACCACCCAGCTCGCCGTTCCCATCCGTGGCACTAATAGCGTAGGTCTGCGTTTGACCGGCTACCGTGATGTCCAATTCGTTTCCACCTATACCCTCCCAGGAAAAGAGCACTGTCACATCGAAAGTATTGCCCCCATTCTGAAACGTACAGTTTACCTCAACATCATCGATGGAAAGGGCACACTGATTTTGGGCCAGAGCAGAAAAAGAGAAGAAGGACCCCAGCAATATTACCGGCAGGACCTTGAGGTTAATAATGTGGGCTAAACGGTTCACTACATTGAAGTGGGTGTAGCTATGTCTCATGCGATTAAAATTTGAATACTCTGATAATGAAGCTGGCTGAAGCATTCAACCACCTTTGTACGGGCTTTGATGTCGCGAAAGCAGTTACTCAGCGCCGTAAAGGTGCGTTTGGCTACATCCAGTTGCAGGGTCACAGTGCTTGTACAACTACTTACATCAAAATCTGCGCCAATTTTTTATTGAGACGCAAGATGGTGCAAAGGAGTACAAAATATTTAGTTTGCTCATCGCACTGCGACAACCATACGCTGGAAACTTAATGAGATTTGTAAAGGGCGTTAGGCGCGAGCCGGGGCTCACATCTAAAGTTTTGTTTAAATAGAGAATATCCTGCTCGGGGCAGGGGGGTATTCTATCCGATTGTAGGTTACGGAACCGGCACAGGACTTACCGGTTTAGTTGTCACAAAAATAGGTAAATATTTAAAACCCTGCCACTTTTGACTGGCTAAATGTGCAGCTTATTGTCCTTTCACTGGCATTCAATACACATTGTTATTTATTGAATATCAAAACTTTAGATAAAAACCGGGCAAACCCAAGCTCTATTGGGCTGCCCGGCGAAGGTGAAATTGTTCACCAAAAACCGTTTCTTAAGAAGTATAGCATGGCGATTGCCCTCATTCAGAGAATAAGCGCCTTCAGGCATTCTTCTCTGAACAGGGCCACTTCACCATCCTTTCTCCTTTGTATCAGACCCGCCTTAGGCAGGTTCCGCTTCTTTAGGAAAGTGAGAATTATGCACAATACCCTGAAACTATACCAATCCGGGTATTTAATTTTTCGTCGTTTGCCAATAAGTTAAGTTTTTGGGAAGAGCCGACAGGTGGATCAGATACAAGATAATGCCGGAACCGGAAAAGCGGCCTGGGGCGTTGACGCAGGGAGGACAGAAGCCCCCCTTGCTTAACTGGCTCAGGCGGTCACGAATTGCGCTGATTTGTGAACACAAAACGCATTAACAACAGTAAATATACTTTATTTTTTTATGCTTATCCGGCAGCAATTTGATTTTGACCTGTATTTTTTTCAAGTTTCGTGAATTTGTGACACGTGAAAAGGAATTTATTAGGATTTATCGCTATCTTTAATTCTTAAGAGTTTTCCTTTGTCCGGAAGACTCAAAACACAAAAACAACACTTGCCAGAGGTAAGCCCAAACAAACTTACAGTCCATTAAGCTTCCTTATAGACTTACTGCAGAACAGGATCTTTTCCAGAGACTGATCTCCCGGTTGTACTGTTTTCAATTACGATAAACAATCCACTGTTTTTTCTCCCAGACCGTTGCCAACCCTGCCCCCTGCAAAGCCAAGGCGCAGCGTAGAACCTTTAATTCATTTAATCAACTACCAACTTTCGGAATACCATGAAAAAAATCCTTGTGGTGGATGACAAATCATCAATCAGCGACCTGATCGTTCAATTACTCAAGCAAAGCTATGACGTAGAGTCCAGGTCTAACGGTGTGGAAGCCATGGCGTATTTACAAGATGGCAACTTACCAGATCTCATTATTTCTGATCTTGAAATGCCGCAAATGTCAGGCTTTGAGCTCATTCAGGCCGTACGGGAAAGCGGCTTTTTCTCAGATATCCCCATCATCATCCTCAGCAGCCTTGACAGTTCTGAGGACCGCATCAAATGCCTGAAACTGGGCGCTGATGATTACATGATGAAGCCCTTCAATCCGGAGGAGCTACTGATCAGGATCGAAAAGGCGCTCAAATAGCAAGCAAAGTCTTAACGATACGGTAGATTTAGTAACCCAAACGGACAATTATGCATCTTCTTTACATCGGCGATGACCTCAAACTTACAGAGACCCTGCTCCGGCAGGAAGCCGGGCTGGACATCCATCAGGAGCCCAACCCGCTCCGGGCAAGCGCCTGGCTTCAAAGCCGCCCACACCTTGACGGTATTATTGCAGAGTACCAGCTGCCCGGCCGCACCGGTCCGGGGTACTACAAATATTTCGTCCAGAACTTCGATCCGCAACGCAAAACCCCTTACATCGTGGTTGCACCGGAGCGGACCAAAGAGCAGATCAGAGAAGCTATGGATGCCAAGGTGGATGACTTCTACGCCAAACCACTTGACCCCGAGCAGCTACTCGGCCGCCTACGCCGGCTTGCCCAGCTGAAGACCGTCATGAGCTCAGCCGCTTCCGGGCAATCTGGTACTACCTCCCAACTGGAAGAGTACAAAATTGGCTTTCTCAAACGGTCTTTCGATATTTTTGTGGCGCTTACGGCCTTGATTGTCCTTTCGCCCCTCCTGCTGATCACTATCCTGGCTATACGGCTGGAGTCCAAAGGGAAAGTCTATTACATTTCCAAGCGGGTGGGAACTGGCTACAAAATTTTCAATTTCCTGAAACTGCGGTCCATGTACCCGGATGCGGACAAGCGGCTGAAGGAATTCCAACACCTCAATCAATACAATAGCGAAGAAGAGGAAGTGGTTGCTGAGACACAGGAGCAAAAGGTCGCCGCCTCAGGAGGCGCCACCCTCTACGGGGATGATATACGTGTGGATGAGCAGGCTCACTTACGGAGTAAAAAACAGGAGCAGGCCCGCGCTTTCGTTAAGTTTGACAATGACCCCAGAATTACGAAGGTGGGGCATATCATCCGCAAGCTGAGTATTGACGAGCTCCCACAACTTATCAATGTGCTGAAAGGAGACATGTCCATCGTTGGCAACCGCCCCCTACCCCTCTACGAAGCCGAACTACTGACCACCGATGACTGGATCAAGCGCTTTAACGGGCCCGCAGGCATTACCGGGCTTTGGCAGGTGGAAGCCAGAGGCCGTACTTCAAAAATGTCGCCGGAAGAACGAAAGGAACTGGATAATAAGTACGTGGAGATTGCCAACAGCAAGTATGCATTTTGGAAGGACATGTGGATTATTCTCCGTACAATACCTGCTGTTTTTCAAAAGGAAAATGTATGATTCGACTCCCTGCAATACTACTTTTAATTACTTGTTTAGCATGGCCGGCCGCCTTGCTTGCCCAAAGCCAGCAAGCCTTTATCGAGCGGAGCCTGGCCAGCAACGACATTACCGATAGGCTCCCGCCTTTGGACACACTCCTGCAGGCCGCAGAGCAGTATTCTCCGCTCCTTAAAGAACAGGATGCCAATCTGGTACTCGCCAAACTGGCTGAGCAATCACAACGACGCGACTGGATGCGGCACCTTGGGGTCAACCTGGGCTGGAGCTACGGGCAGTTCGATGCCCTCACTGTGAACCCGGATGCACCGGTAGGGGTCGCAACTACCACCTCCTCTCAGAACCGCTACACGGTAGGAGCCTTTTTCAAGATGCCCCTGTTCACGCCTATCAACCGCAGCAATGAAATCCAGGCTACCAAAATAGAGCAGGAGCAGGTCCGGTACAGGCGGCAGTTCCAGGCTATTGAGTTGCGCAAACTTGTCATCGCGCAGTACCAGGCCGTGGTACAGGCACACCGGCTACTGCTCATTTCCAACAACCGACTGCAAACCATCAACTTACAAGCCAAACGCACCGAACGGGAATTCACCGATGGACTGATCACCGTGGGGGACTACACCCGCGTGCAGGATATGCTGATCAATGCCATGGAAGCACTTGAGACCCGAAAAATTGAATTCGTTACCGCTTATTTATTACTGGAAGAAACCACAGGCGTAAAATTAAACCTGTAAAGCATTGAAGTTTAACCTGCTATTTTTCGTACGGCTTTTTCTAAGACACCTGCACCTCCTTATCATGGTACCGGTGTTACTGGCAGGTCTCGTCTTTTACTTAACGCAGGATGAGTCCAAATCCTACTACTCTACAGTCAAAATTTATACGGGCATTGCCTCCGGGGCTTCTATTGAGCTGGACAATCAGCGCTTCGATTACCGGGCAGCCAATACCGCTTTTGACAACCTCATCAATATCGTTGAGTCCAAACGCACCCTGTCTGAATTAGGGCTACGGCTATTCGCACAGCATATGACCCTCACAGAGCCTGACCCTATGATTATCGGACGGAAAAAATACTATGCCTTGATGAGGATTGTGCCGGAAGAGGTAAAAGCGCTGGCCAAACCCAGTGATTATGCAGGAAATTTGCAACGGTTCCGGAATTATATGAATATGAGTACGGAAAACTTCCTGCACGAGCTCATCAACCTCCGGCACCCCGATTACAGCTATGAAAAAATCGGGGCTAAAATATGGGTCAAACGGCTCTCCAACAGCGATTTCATTGAACTGGGATATGAAACCGAAGACCCCGGCATCTGCCAGAATACCCTGCGCATCCTGGTGGAGGTCTTTACCGTCTTTAATACCGAGATCAAAGTCAATAACTCAGATGAGGTCGTCAAGTACTTTCAGGCACAACTACAGCACGCAGCAAAAGAACTGCGCATAGCTGAAGGCAATATGCAAGCCTTCAACAAGACTCATAATATCATCAATTATTACGAGCAGACAAAGCACATCGCCTCCCAGCGGGAGCATACGGAGCTGGAGTACCAAAATGTCCTCACCAACTACCACGGCGCCAAGGCTATTCTCAAAAACCTGGAAGGCCGTATGGAGCTCCGCCAAAAACAACGGCTAACCAGTCAGGCGGTCCTGGAAACCCGGGACGAAATTGCTGAGGCGAATTTCCAGATTGCTATGCTCGAAATCACTCCGCCTGCTGATTCCTTAAAACGGGAAAACAATGCCCAAAGAATTTATCAGCTTCGATTGAGAGCCGATTCTCTGGAACGCAAGCTGGGCGCTGTGATCGATACCCTCTACCGTGCCGATATTGACCAAAACGGGCTGCCTTCCACTTCTATCCTGGACAACTGGCTTAATACCGTCATGGAGGTGGAGCGCAAGGAAGCCCAGATCAAGGTGTTTGAAGAAAAACGGGAAGAATTTGAAGAGCTCTACGCCACCTTTTCCCCACTCGGTGCCGAAATGAAGCGGTTGGAGCGCAAAATCGACGTAGCCGAACGGGAATACCTCAGCATCCTTCACAGCCTGGGGCTGGCTAAGCTTAAGCAGCAGAGCATCGAGATGAAGTCTAACTATACGATTGCTGAGCCGGCCTACTATCCGCTCATACCCAAACCCAGTAAACGGAAAATCCTGGTTGCTGCAGCCGGGGTCATGGGCTTTGCGCTTACGGCTTTTACGATCCTGCTTTTGGAGTTCCTGGATACCAACATCAAGGACGCCCGCCGGGCAGAAAAGAAAATCGGGCTGCCCGTCACTGCCATCTACCCCAAGCTGGTACGCCGGAGCCGACGTATTGACGTGGACTACCTCAAGGACCGGGCTACGGATGCTATACTGCTTAATGTGGCTTTCGCCGACCGGGAAAAGGAAGCCAACCCCGAGGCCCCTTCCGTCAACTTTTTCATCTCTACCCAGAAAAATGACGGTAAGACTTTCATCGGGCACCGCTTGCTCAACAAGCTGGCTGGAATGGGCTACCGCACCCTGTTCCTTACCCCTGAAAACAAAGAATACTCTATGGAGGAAGGGGCCTACGACCACCGGGAGTTCCCCTCAGACAGTAAGCTGTATGCTAAAGAACGGCTTTCCGAGCTCAATCCGGACCTTAGCCCTGAGCAGCTGAGCACGTACGATTTCATCTTTGTGGAAGCTCCCCCAATCATTTCAAAGGCCTTCCCGGTCAAGCTCTTTCACGAAGCAGACCACGTTTACCTGGTCGTACGCGCCAACCGCCCCTGGAGCGAAGCTGACAAAAACGCGATGAAGGTGTTCCGGGAAATTGCGCCGGAGCCGGAGCCCAGTGTCATCCTCAATGGTGTCGAATTACTGGAGATGGAGTCTGTGCTGGGCGATCTGCCCCGCCGTCGGACCTGGGTGCGGCGGTTTATTAAGAATGCACTCCGGCTTCGGTTCTTCTCAAAACGAAAACTATGAGGCTCGTTTCCATCATAAAAAAGGTGCTTTTTGAGAAGAACATGTCTTCTCTGATCAGCAATGTGTCTGTTGCGGCAGCTGGCCTGGCGAGCTTCATGCTGCTGGCCCGTCAGCTGGATAAGGCCGCTTTCGGGGACTGGGTACTGTACGTAGCACTGGCTTCTTTTATTGATTTGTTGCGGTTTGGGCTGACTAAGACCTCAGCCGTCCGCCTGTTATCTGGTGCGGCCGAAGAAAAGCAATGGACCATCATGGGCACAAGCTTCCGGATTAACCTCTGGCTCTTAGGTGCTGTAGCCTTGGTTTGCTGGCCGCTCGCCTTCTGGGCACAACAGGCGGGTACGGGTATCAGCCGGGGCTATCTATTGTTCCTCCAGTGGTACCCCATTCTTGCCCTGTTCAATATGAACTGGAACAACGCCACCTCCCTATTCCAGGCCGAGCAGCAGTTCCGCCGCATGATGTACGTACGCCTGGCGGCAACGGGCAGTTTTGTCCTTTTCCTGGCTGCCAATGGTTTGTATTTCAAGTGGGGCTTGATGGAAATCCTCTACGCCCACCTCGCCTGCAACGTGCTGGCCAGCCTTTGGACGGCTTTTGCCAAATGGGATGGGATGGCTTACCTGGGCAAAGCCACGCGACCGATCCAAAAAGAACTCATCGACTTTGGCAAATACTCTATGGGGACACTGGTTGGCTCCAGCCTCCTCAAAAGTGCAGACACCTTTATCATTGGCCTGAGCCCCGTAATGGGTTCTACCGCAGTAGCCCTCTACGCGATTCCGCTCAAGCTGACCGACCTGCTTGGTATCCCACTGCGCAGCTTTACCATGACCGCTTATCCCCGGATGGCCAAACGGTACCATGAGGAAGATATGGCTGGTGTGCGCAAGATATTCTATGGGTATACCGGTGCCGTGACCCTGCTTTTTATACCGGTGGCTGTGCTCTGTTTCATCCTGGCTGAGCCTTTAATCCTCTTTCTGGGCGGCAGCAATTACGCAGACAGCCTCCCACAGGTCACTTTGATTTTCCGGATTTTTACGCTTTATACGCTACTGTTGCCCATCGACCGCTTCTCCGGTGTAGCCCTGGATAGCATCAACCGCCCCAAAGTAAATCTGCACAAAGTGGTGGTCATGACGATCGCCAACGTTGTGATTGACCTCGTTGGCGTTTTTGTATTCCAATCCCTGGAGGTGGTAGCTGTCGGCACCATTGTATTCACAATGATTGGTATCGGCATCGGCAGGCGGGAGTTGAAGCGGGAGCTGCAGGTGCAATCCAGGTATATCTGGACCGAAGGGCTCGCTTTTTTTAAGAACCTCAAAAGCTTTTTAGCCGTATGAGCAGCGAGGTCTACAAAAAAGTGAGTGGCGCCAGCTGGCTGCAGAAGCCCATACCCATACTAATCATGCTGGGGGTACAACTGGTCATGGCCTATGGTATCGCTACTAAAGGGTTATCGATTGGCATTCTGGGCATAGCCCTGCCCATTGTGATCTCGTTTGTCCTTGCGGTTATGCTTTACCCCCAAATCGGGTTCTACACCCTGTTCTTCCAGGCCTTTGTCATCCTGGGGGCCAGCCGGTATGTGCCCGCCCAGTGGGGGCTGACGATTGACGGGGTGCTTTTCCTCATGTACGGCTCGCTGTTCTTCAAAACCTTTCATCAGGATGTGCCCTGGGAAAAAGCTAAAAGCGACATTACCCTGGTCGCCTTTATCTGGTATGGCTACCTGCTGTTCCAAATTGTCAACCCGGAAGCAGCCAGCCGGGCGGCCTGGTTTTATGCCATGCGCGGGCTGGGGCTTTATATGCTGCTGATCATCCCGCTCATCCTCATCATTTTTGATAAACGGCAGCACATGCATGGCTTCTTCATCATTTGGGGCATCATGTCCTTTCTGGGTACTTTGAAAGGAGCACAGCAACTCGTCCTTGGCCCCGACCCTTTCGAGCAGGACTGGCTGGATAAAGGGGCCGCTGAGACGCATATTTTGTTTGGCAAACTGCGGGTCTTCTCTTTCTACTCCGATGCCGGGCAGTTTGGGGGCGCTCAGGCTCATGCAGGAGTCGTGTTTGGGATACTGGCGCTGGCGCAAAACCGGAATTTCTGGCTCCGGGTTTTCTACATCGTGGTTGCCCTGGGCGGCATTTATGGCATGTTCATCTCCGGTACCCGTGGAGCTATTGCTGTCCCCATCATGGGTGGCGCCCTGTACTTTGTGCTCAAAAAGAATATCTATGTAATGGTCATCGGCGCTATTATGGGAATTGCCTTCATCGGCTTCTTCAAGTACACAACGATTGGCAATAATATCGATCAGATCAGGCGTATGCGCACCGCCTTCGACCCGGAGGACAAATCCCTGCAGGTACGACTGGAAAACCAACGGAAGCTCAAAAGCTATCTGGCTTCCCGGCCCATAGGAGGGGGCATCGGCTCCTCAGGCAACTGGGGCCGCCGGTTTAGCCCCAATACCTTCCTGGCCAATACCCCTACCGACAGCTGGTATGTGATGATTTGGGCAGAGCTGGGCATTGTGGGGCTTTTGTTACACCTTGGCGTCTTGTTTTATATCCTGGGCAAGGCCTGCTATCTGGCGATGTTCAAAATCAGGGACGACTGGATACGCGGGACCACCACGGCTATGGCCTGCGGTATGTTTGGTGTCATGGTCGCTTCCTATGGCAATGGCGTACTGGGGCAATTCCCCACCGGGCCCATGATCTATGCCAGCATGGCTTTCATGTTCCTTTCAACCCGGATGGACGAGGAAGCACAGGCAGAAAAAGCTACAGCAACAGCAGAACCTTAAAAAACCCCAACGAGACATGTATGCACAACCACTTGTTTCAATAATCACTATCAACTACAACGAGTCCGGCGTCACGCTGGAGTTACTGGAGTCCCTGCGTGGCCTTACCTATCCTTCGGTAGAGGTCATCGTGGTGGACAACGCTTCTCCTAATGACAACCCTGACCGCATTAAAGAAGCCTTCCCGGAGGTACGTCTCATCAAGAGCCCTGAGAATCTGGGCTTCGCCGGAGGAAACAACCTGGGCATTGATGCAGCAAAGGGGGAGTTCCTGTTCTTTATCAATAACGACACCGAAGTCCCTCCCGGCATTCTGGAGCCGCTCGTGGAAACGCTGCAAAAGCACCCGGAAATCGGCATTATCAGCCCCAAGATCAAATTTCACTGGGACCCCAGCCTCATTCAGTACGCAGGCTACACCCCTATGAACCCCTGGACCATCCGCAACAACAGCATTGGTTACCGGCAACCGGATGGGCCGGACTACGACACGGCCGGGCCAACCGAGTCCATCCACGGGGCTGCCATGATGGTGCCACGCCGCATAGTGGAGGAGATTGGTAAGATGCCCGAAGGCTATTTCCTGTACTACGAGGAGCATGACTGGGCCGCAATGATTCGCCGGGCAGGGTATGAGGCGTATTACCAACCGGCTTCCTACATTTTGCACAAGGAATCGATCTCCACCGGTAAGAACAGCCCGCTCAAAACCTACTACCTGACCCGTAACCGGGTACTCTATGCCCGGCGGAATTTCAGCAGCCTGCATTTGCTCTTCAGCATACTGTACCTCTGCCTGATTTCCATTCCGAAAAACACCCTGACCTTCCTGCTGCAACGGCAGTGGGCGCACCTTTCCGCCTACTGGCGGGGCATCACATGGAATCTCCATCACCCGGCAGCAGCCCGAACTTAAACACAAAGAACCATGGACTACTTATTTTACCTTACATCAGCTCTGGAATGGGCACTCCTCATTTACTTTGGCTTTGCGGCCGCTTACGTTTTCCTCTTTGCCCTGGCCAGCCTCCTACCCTATCGCCCTAAGCTTGCGGCAGAGTCCACTACGCGAAAAATCGCCGTGCTCATCCCCGGCTACAAGGAGGATGCAGTCATTGTGGATGTAGCGAAAGATGCCCTGCAGCAAGACTACCCCGCTAAGCAATACGATGTAGTGGTCATCGCTGACTCCTTCCAACCGCAGACGCTTTCTGCCCTCCGCGAGCTTCCCATACGGCTGGTGGAGGTCTCCTTTGAGAAAAGCACCAAGTCCAAAGCCCTCAACCGCGCTATGGCAACCATCGGCGATGGCTATGATATTGCGCTGGTGCTGGATGCCGACAACCTTATGGAGCGCAGCTTCCTGACCAAAGTCAACGACGCTTTTGACCGGGGCTACTGGATTGTACAGGGGCACCGGGCAGCTAAGAACCTCAATACGCCATTCGCCATCCTGGATGCGGTCAGCGAGGAGGTCAACAACCAGATTTTCCGTAAGGGGCACCGGGTGCTGGGACTGTCCTCAGCGCTCATCGGCTCCGGCATGGCCTTTGACTACGCCTTCTTCAAAGAAACGATGGCGAATGTAAAAGCAGTGGGTGGATTTGACAAGGAACTCGAACTCAAGCTGCTGCGCGACCGGCAAACCATAGAATACCTGCCGGACGCAATTGTACTGGATGAGAAAGTGCAAAAGTCAGAGGTATTTGCCAATCAGCGGCGGCGGTGGCTCTCGGCACAGCTCATTTACTTCAAGCGTTATGCGTGGTCGGGGCTTGGCGGCCTGCTGCGGGGCAATATTGACTTTGCCGATAAGGTATACCAAATGATTTCTCCACCCCGGGTGCTGCTGTTGGGTATGGTGACCATCCTGGGAGGAGGGTACTTGTTCCTCAGCTGGTTGTTCCCGGAGGCTCCCTGGCTGGCGTTATCCTTCCGGGAATGGCGGTGGCCGCTGTTGCTGACCTACCTGGGCATGGGCATGGCCGTCCCCCGCAAATTCTATAACCTTGACACCCTCAAGGCATTGTTCACCCTTCCGCGTGCCTTCGCGCTGATGTTCCTGTCGCTCTTCAAGCTCAAGGGCGCCAATAAAAAGTTCATCCACACCCAGCACGGCACGATCGAAGACAAAACCCCAAAGGCATGAGAATCGGAATAGAAGGCCAACGGCTGTTCCGCCCCAAAAAGCATGGGATGGACATGGTTGCCCTGGAGCTTATTAAAAATCTTCAGGAGATTGACCAGGAGAATGAATACATCATCTTCGTCAAACCGGATGAAGACAACACTTGCATCCCTGAAGCTCCCAACTTTAAGATTGTGGAACTCTCTGCCCCCGGAGGCTATCCGGTCTGGGAACAATGGGCGCTGCCCCGGGCGGCCCGTCAGCAGGGCTGTGACCTCCTGCATTGTACCAGTAACACAGGCCCTTTGCGCTCAAAGGTGCCGCTCATGATCACACTGCACGATATCATCTACATGGAAAAGCTCAGCCTGTTCCAAAAAGGCAGCACCTGGTATCAGCGGCTGGGCAATGTATACCGCCGCTTTGTAGTGCCCCCGGTACTGAAACGCAGCAAATGCGTTATTACCGTATCCAACTTCGAGAAAGACCGGATCAATGAGTTCTTCGGGCTCAAGCCCGGCAAGCTAACCGCAGTGTATAATGGTGTCAGCCCGCATTTCCGAAAAGTTACAGACCCGGACCTGCTCCTGAATGCGCGCGAGAAATACCGCCTACCGAAGCGTTTCCTCTTTTTCCTGGGCAACACCGCTCCCAAGAAGAACACCCCCGGTGTACTTAAGGCTTTTGCCGATTTTAATGCCAAACAGGAGACGCCCTACTACCTGGTCATGCTGGATTATGAAGAAGCTAAGCTTCAGCAAATCCTGCGGGATATCGGGCACCCCGGGCTCCGGGCCTACATCCACCTGACCGGGTATGTCCCGAATGTGGAACTGCCCGCGATCATTAGTCAGGCGAAACTATTCCTGTACCCTTCCCTTCGGGAGAGTTTCGGCATCCCGATCCTGGAAGGCATGGCCTGCGGCGTACCGGTCATCACCTCCAATACTTCATCCATGCCGGAAGTCGCAGGGGGGGAAGCACTATTGGTTGACCCTTTTCAACCTGCCGAAATCACTGCAGCCATAGAGCAGCTGCTGAATGATGAAGCCCTTTATCAATCGCTCAGCGAGCGGGGGCCAAAGCGGGCCGCCCAGTTTTCCTGGCGCGCTATGGCCGAACAGGTGCTGGAACTGTATCAGGGCATCCACCAAAAAACCACTGTGGTATGAAGAAGGCACCCATCGTTTGCATATCGAATACCACCTGGCACGGAGCCTATACCAAATCTACGGTACAGCTCATGTCTCTCCTCGCCCGGGAACGGGAAGTCCTCTTTGTGGAATACCCATTCACTGTAAAGGACGTACTCATGACCTGGCTGGGCCGGCAGCAGGCTCCGGTGAAACGCATGCTGGGCATTAAGCCAAGGGTACAAAAAATCGAAACGGCCTACGGTACGACAGTCCATCACCTGGTAGTACCTCCGGTCTTACCGGTGGATTTCATTCCGGTTGACGCTGTTTTTGAAATCCTTTTCCGGCGCAATGCGAGGCAGTACCGGCGGACCGTCCGCCGGGCGATGCGGCAGCTGGGGTTTGATGACGCTATCGTGGTTACCGCCTACAATCCCTTTTATGGCCTGCCTATGATTGGAAAGCTGGACGAACAGCTGAACGTGTACTACTGCTACGACGGCATCGGCACCCGCCGGCACGGACAACGGATTTTCGAAAGAGACCGGCGTTTTTCAGAAGCAGTGGATGCTATTATCGCCAGTTCTGATTTTATACGGCAGGAGAAACTGCCTCGTAACCCGGCTACCTACACCGTCAAAAACGGGGTAGATTATGCTACATTCCAGCCCTTTGCCAGGCAGGAAGTGCGAGACTACGGCAACCGCCCGAAAGTCGGTTACCTGGGCAGCATGGACCACCGGTTCGATATTGATACCGTTGAGTATGCCATCAAAGTGCTCCCGGATTTCGAGTTTGAATTTGTGGGCAGCCTGCGCAATGAGGCCGTACGCGACCGTTTGGAGCCTTATCCCAATGCGACCTTCCGCCCCCCTGTACGCCCCGACGAGGTCCCGGCGCTGATGGCCGACTGTGAAGTGGGCATTATCCCGTATCTGGTCAACGACATCAACCGCAGTATCTACCCGCTGAAGATTAATGAATACCTGGCGGTGGGCGTGCCGGTGGTCATGACTGCCTTTGCCGACCTGCCGGAGTTTGATGGCTATGCCGCTCAGACGGATTCACCTGAAGCCTTTTCAACTGCGCTTCGGGAAGCCATTGCCACCGACAGCCCTGAACAAATACAAGCGCGTACAGCCTTTGCACAAAAAAACAGCTGGCAGGCAAAAGCCATGGAGTTTGATCAGTTGCTGACTGAGCTATGCCAGGAAAAGGCGGCCACGACCACTACTTAAACCCATACATATGCACATTCGAGCCCAGGATGGTATGATGGCAGGTATTCGGCCCACGGTTTGGGCAATTGTGGCAACACGGTTGTCCCTGCTACAGCATTCAGGAACAACAGCCAGGCACTACTCTGTCTCCCCGGGCGATCTTTAACCCCTTCAACAAACTAAACAGCCATGAGCTTCATTTCCAAAATCAAATCTAACCCCAAGACCAAAGCGTTTGCCCTTTGGCTGATCACGCCCAACCGCAACCCCCGGCCACGGTGGTGGGTGCGCAATATTCTGAACCGCTTTTTCCACAAACGGGGCAAAGGCTCCACCATCCGCCGGCGTTCCCGCATAGACGTATTCCCCTGGAACCGCTTCGAAATTGGCGACCTTACCACTATTGAGGATTTCACCACCGTCAACAACGGCTCCGGCGATGTTCTCATGGGCAACCGGGTGCGTATCGGGATCGGAAGTGTGGTCATCGGCCCGGTCACGATGGGCAATGGCTCCGGGCTGGGGCAGCATGTCTTCATTTCGGGCTTCAACCATGGCTATCAGGATGGCTCCAAAAACTCCAGCGTGCAACCTTTGGATATCAAACCAGTGATTATCGAGGATGAAGCCCATATTGGCGCCAACTCCGTGGTAGTGGCTGGTGTACGCATTGGAAAGCGTGTGCAGGTCGGTGCAGGCAGTGTGGTCACCAAGGACATCCCCCCCTACTCTGTAGCTGTAGGCAACCCGGCCCGGGTCATCAAGCGCTTTAATCAGGAGACGGGGCAGTGGGAGCGGGTGTAAGCAGACTTTGTTCCTGCTCTTTTGGGAATGGTGTCCTCAGCGGTTTAGCCACAATAACCGGGCGTTCCCCTTTGCGTGTGGCTTTCAGGAGTACCCTGAAGTTATCCATCTGCCCGGGCACCTCGATCCCTGCCCAAAGACCAGAGCCCATTTTGGCAAACCGGTATTCTTCCGGCTCACTCCCCAGCCTCAACAGGAACCAATCCAAACGGTCATAGTGTGTTGTGTCAGCCAGGGCCCAGCGGCCTGCTCTGGGCTCTACAGCTGAGAACACGGCAATATCACCAGGATAAAGCACCTGGGCCGTTCTCAGAATACTCAGCGGTGCAGCATCTGCCGGACGCGTATCCAATTCTGATCCCGGCTGAAGTACAGGATTATGCTGGTATTCCTCCCGAACCCATTGCTGTACCGCTTTGTCCTTGATGAGCTGAAAACGATACGTCGGCCAGTCCTGCAAAAACCACACCGCACCAATAGAAATGAGGGCCACCAACGGAAAAGCAGTCTTCCGGATCAGGGCGAATATCCGGTGGTTGAAAAGCCATACCGCCCGCCGGACCTGCCGGATACGGTGATCCAGCAAACGGAGCGACCGGCGGCTGTCAATGACGCGGCGCCAGCTCGCCTGCCGGCTGGCCAGGACGGTAAAGCTTAAAATGCTGATATTGAGCAGGGCCAGGCTGCTCATCATAGCATAGTAGATATTAGGATGTGTATTCATCCCGTAGATCACTGCCGCCAGTGATACACCAATGGCAATGAGATTGGGGATATTCAGGGGCCAGTTGTTGGCTTCCTGATTGTCTTTGGGAGTGGGGTCATAGGGCACCTTCCGGCGCAAGATGGCAAAGATTAGCCCCATGAGGTGGATCCACCAGGTTCCGATCAAAAGTAAGCCCCCAACGGTATGCAGCCCCCGTTCCCGCTCTTCCATCACCCAGTTTTGGGCATACTGCCGGATTGCCAGTCCGGAAACAAATAAGGGCAGCCCAATCAGCACAAACTCCACCAAATCCATGCGCATAGGCATATGGCCGGAGAAAAGCGCAATAACCGGAATAAGCAAATTGAGAAAATAGGCCGTACTCAGAAAATAGTATCCAGGCAGCACTCCGTAGTACAGTCTTTGCGGCCAGGTCAGTTTTCTGAATATCCGCGGATAAGTAGTAAACAACAACTCAAAGACACCCCGCGACCACTTCAGCTGTTGTTTGTAATAGGCGGACAGAGTGGACGGCACTAACCCCCGGGCAAGTACTCGTGGTACATAGACTGATTTCCACCCCTTCGCATGTAGCTGCATCGCCGTGTGCATATCCTCTGCCAGGCCGGCAGCATGCCCGCCAATGGAGTCCAGTGCCTTTCGGCGAAAAGTGCAATTAGCCCCAATCGCCTGTACCGTACCGTAGGAATTCATGGTCATCATCATAGGCCCATAGAATTGGAAGGTCTGTTGGGCTGCCCCTTTGGAAATCAGGGTCTCATGAATATTCTCGTAAGCTTGTACGGTCTGCACGAAACCGATCCGCTCATCGGCAAAGTGAGGAATTATATGGTCCAGAAAATCTGGCTGCGGCACATGGTCAGGATCGAGCACCAGACAGATTTCTCCGGTGGCTTGTTGCAAAGCATTATTGATATTGCCTGCTTTGGCATTGATCTTCTTCTCCCGGGTAACGTGGTGAATCCCCAGCTTCGCACAAAAAGCTTTAAGGCGTGGGTCATCAGCTTCATCACAGAGGTAGGTTTCGTGCGGGTAGCGGATGTTTTTAATGGCAGTCAGTGTTTCCTCGATCATCTCGTAGGGCTCCCCCGCGACGAAGGTGGTCAGCACATCCACCGTGAATTCAGGTGGATCTTCCGGCGTTTCCGGTACGCTGATGCTGAAATAATAAGTCCACTCGTGAAGGACCTTTCCGCACAGCAGGACAAGCGCAAAAAGCAGCAGCCAATAAAGCGGCGGGTACCCGATATGTACCGGGCGGAGCAATTCATACCAAAGAAAAATCATACTCGCCACCCCAATCAGGATCAGGCTTCGCATGATTAAGGTCTGTAGTTTTGTAGGCGGGGTGATCATAGGGCTAAGCATTACTCAATAACATAGAAAGGGGTGTTGACCGCGGTAGCAATACTGCCCGGGTAATGCAGCGTTGCATATAGCCGGTACGGGCCTTCGTGTGCAGGTGCCCGAAAACGGACCATTTTCGTGCCAGCGGTGTCCAGCAAATGATCATATTGAAATACCGGAACCACCGTATCAAGCTCCAGTGAATACCAGTCCTCATCGAGCAGCCTCCAACGGGTTTGCAGGGTGGAATCGGGCGGGTGGTCAAAAACCAAATGAGCCGTGTAGAGCTGCCCCGGATGGAGCATAATATGATCAGAACTGCCGGCGCTGTCCAGGAGCATATATTTCAGTTCGGGAGCAGTAGGGTAAGAAAGGGAGCAATCATTCAGCTGTTCGTAAGCTTCATAAAGGGCTGTAGGGATCCCATCGTAGGTAAAGGTATTAAACCAGGTCTCCGTCCGCTCCTGCTTATGCCCCCAGTAGAACAGGCAACTGCCCAGAAAACGGGGATCATGATAGGGCATTTCCTGGTAAAAGCGCTCTACTAATTCTTCTCCTTTTTTCCAGCCGGCATCCTCAATGGGCGCGCCCCATGCAGTCATGGGCACCTCCCAATAGCCATTGATGTTCCATTCACTGACAAAGTAGGGCCCGTCCCACATCCAGGCAAAATCAGCCATGTCCTGCTCCAGGTCTTTGAGCAATCCGAAGGTATTGATCCCCAAAAGATCCAGATCGGGTATTTTGAGCCGGATGTTGGTAATGGTGCGCCGCTGAAAGTTCGTGAGGGCGGTAGCCACCGGGTGCTGCCCATCCACTTGATGAATCATCGCGAGCAGATCATTATATGCCCGGTAAAATGGGGTGTAGTTAGGCTTATAGGGAAAGTCGAGCTCGTTGCCCAACATCCACATCAGAAGCGCAGGGTGGTCTTTGTGCCGTCGAACAAAGTCCCGGTAGGCATGAAACTGAGCTTTCACCTGCTGCTGATCCCGGTAGAAGGAAAGATGCTGGCTTTTGGGCAGTGGCAGATCAGCAATGATGGCTATCCCGTAACGGTATGCGGTATCAAGCACCTGAGCCAGCCTCAGGGTGTCGTACACGCGCAAACAATTCCCCCCTGCTTCTGCCAGTTGGCGGATATAGCGGGGGTCACCTGATGCACCGTGTATGCGAAAAGATTGGTTGTCTTTGTAGAGTACAAAGGTGTCATCAGATTTATAGAGGTAAACTTTCTTATCGGGCGGCGATACTGCTCCAGAAGTCCCCACCACCTGTAAATCACAGGCAGTAAACAGCCATAACGGCAGCAGCCACAGGAAAAGAGCTAAGGGTTTCAATGTGCGTATTTGTTTAAAAGTGTGCAATTAACCACGCCTGTTCAATCCACATTCCACGTTGATCAACCTAACCAGGCATTGTTTGCAGGCAAAAGGTGACATCGGATATCGGAAAGTATCAGGGCTTCGAAAAAATCTGCTTAGGGGAATTTGCTTAATATTTCCAAAGATAATCAATTCCGGACTGATAATCAATTGTGAGAAAGTATTAATCCATTTGGGCAAATACATTACAAATTTGCTTATTTTTAGGGGTATTTTCAGCCGTATAGTTTTGGTATTTAGCTGGCATCGACTGTTTAATCCAACAAATATGCCATGACACTTCTTGAAATTCTATTCTGGTTATTCCTGTTTATTGTTTTTTACACCTACGTAGGCTACGGCATCCTGCTGTACTTCCTTGTAAAGGTGAGGCGCTTGCTGGGGCTGCACCACCCCTACGAAGGCAATGCTGATTATGAGCCGGAGGTCACGCTTTTTGTAGCGGCCTATAACGAGAAGGACTATGTGGACGCCAAAGTCCGCAACTCCAAATCCCTCAATTATCCACAGGAAAAAGTAAGCCACATGTGGGTCACGGATGGCTCGGACGATGGCACGCCCGACATGCTTCAGCAATACGAAGGAGTCGAAGTCCACCACAACCCTGCCCGCAACGGCAAGATTGCCGCTATGAACCGGGGCATGCAGTTTGTCAAAACCCCCATTGTCATCTTTTCGGATGCGAATACGGACCTCGGCGAGGACTCTATTCAGGAAATTGTCCGCCTGTTCCGAAACCCCAAGGTGGGATGTGTATCGGGCGAAAAGCGGATTCGTTCCAAAGATGCAGATGCTGCTGCCGGTGCCGGCGAGGGCATTTACTGGAAGTACGAGTCTACGCTCAAAAAATGGGATGCCGAGCTGTACTCTGTGGTGGGCGCGGCCGGAGAACTCTTCGCCATTCGTACCGAGCTTTGGCAGGAAGTAGAGAAAGACACCCTCCTCGACGACTTCATCATTTCCCTGCGGGTAGCCATGCAGGGCTACACCATTCAGTACAATCCCAATGCCTACGCTATTGAGACGGCTTCCGCCAATGTCAAGGAGGAACTCAAGCGCAAGGTCCGGATCTCAGCGGGCGGCATTCAGTCGGTCATCCGCCTATGGCCGCTGCTGAATATCTTTAAATATGGAAGATTGTCCTTCCAGTATATTTCTCACCGGGTCCTACGGTGGACGCTTACGCCCCTGTTGTTGCTGCTGTTGATTCCGATCAATCTGGCACTCGCACTGCAGGAAGGGCTGTTTGATTTTGGTTTGTACAGCCTGCTCTTCTGGGCGCAGGTCCTCTTTTACGCAGCAGCACTGCTGGGCTGGTTCCTGGAAAACCGCAAGCTCAAAGTGAAGGTCCTCTTTGTGCCCTACTACTTTTTCATCATGAACCTTTCGGTATTTCTCGGCCTGCGCCGTTACCTCAAAGGTCAGCAAAGTGTGAACTGGGAGAGGGCCGTGCGCGGTGCCTGATCAACTTTTCCCGTTGGCAAGCGTAATTGCAAAGGGTGGTTATTCGTTTTGGATAAGGTGGATCGCCTCATAAATTACGCGAATCTATGAATACGGTTTTTCTATACTTACTCTTGCTGTTTTCGAATGCGCCTGCACTAGAAGCCCACGACTTTCATGTCAGCAAATGCCTGATGGAATACGATGCTGAGGCACAGTCGCTGCAGATGAGTATGCATATTTTCCTGGATGACCTGGAGCTGGCGCTGGAGCAACAGGGGCACGACGATCTGTTCCTCTGCACCCCAAGGGAGGCCGTTGAAGCCGAGCACCACCTCGAAGCCTACCTGCGCGAGCACTTCAAGCTAATCGTCAATGGTAAGCCACAGGACTACAAATTCTGGGGTAAGGAAATTTCTGATGACCTCTCAGCCGTTTGGTGCTATATGGAATTGGAAAACCTGGAAAAGCTGGAGTCCCTGCAGTTGACCTACCGTGTACTTTTCGATACCTACCGCGACCAGAAGAACCTGGCCAGCATCGTCCTGCCCGGACAGGAACCGGGCATGCTGTTTTTTCAGGTTGGGGATGAGACTAAGGGAATTTGATGGCTGATTTGGAAAAGAAAACTAAGGTTGCTGTAACCGGGACAGGTCCAAAGTAGACCCGGGCATCACCCCTCCACCGGTCGAATCAGCCCCTCCTGAACGGTTAATGCCAACATCTCTTTTTGGAAAGAGAATGCAGATGCATTGAAAGTGATCCGGTCTTTCTGGATGACCTTCACGCAGTGGGGTAGCTTCGCAGGCAAAAGGGCTAAAAACACTATTGAACAAGTGGTTAAAAAGCATTAAATTACAATGAAAATCATTGTTTATGGACTTGATAATATCTGAAAAGACCTTAAAAGCTGCAGAAATATCAGCAGATGAGCTATTAGTAGAAATAGCCGTTCATCTGTATGATACAGAGAGGTTGTCGATAGGGCAAGCAAAAAACCTGGTAAACATGGATCATATTTCGTTTCAACGAGAGTTAGCAAAAAGGAATATATACATAAAATATGATGAAAACGACCTAGATACTGACTTAGAAAATCTGAAAGCTTTCCATCAAAAGAAAGCTTCTTAGCCTGAGCCTAAAACCAACCAGATGATAATAGTCAGCGATACCTCTGTGATTACAAACCTCAAACAGATCGGATATTTAGAAATCCTGGAAAAGTTATTCAAAAGAGTTATAGTTCCTCAAAAAGTGAGTGAAGAGCTTCTGAGAATAGAGGGCAGAGACCAATTATTTGAAGAAAACAGCTGGCTTGAAGTAAGAGAAACTTTGAACAAGCCACTTTATGAAAAATTACTGAAGAGAGTTGATCCGGGAGAGGCTGAATCGATTGCATTGGCCTTGGAAAACAAGGCAGATTTGCTGTTAATTGACGAGAGAAAGGGTAGAAAGGTAGCCGAAGAGTATGGTTTGACTATAACTGGTTTGGTTGGAATTCTAATAGATGCCAAATCGAAAAACTATGTCAATGATATCAAACCAATCTTAGATAAACTAATCTATGACATTGGATTTAGGATAAGTCCAAAACTATATCAGAAAGTTTTGATAATGGTAAATGAGTAAGCTTCTCAATCGGTAGCAAAGTGCAGCCGAATATACCCTGCCCCCCAGGCATTGCATCTACATAGCCATCCATCCCTACAGACGACAAACAATTCCCTAAAAATCACCCCTCCACCGGACGAATCAGCCCCTCCTGAACGGTTGAGGCCACCAAAACACCCTCCTGATTAAAAATACTGCCCCGCGTAAAGCCCCTGGCGTTAGAACCACTTGGGCTGTCGATGGCATAGAGCAGCCATTCATCGGCCCGGAAGGGACGGTGGAACCACATGGCGTGGTCCAGGCTGGCCATTTGAATTTTGGTTTTCGACACCTGATCACCGTGGGGCAACAGGGCGGTAGTCAGCAGATTGTAATCAGAAGCGTAAGCCAGTACCGCCTGATGTGCCGTAACCTGATCAGGCATCGCCCCCTTCGACTTCATCCATACGTGGCGGATGGGCTGTTGCTTGCCACTTAGCATGGGGTGCACCCGCTCCACGGGCCGGAATTCAATGGGATGGGAAATTTCCAGGAATTTACGGATCCCCTCCGGCAGCCGGTCGCCCATCTGCTCCAAAAGGTCGTCCCAGTTCATCAGTGCATCCGGGGGCTGTACATTGGGCATGCTGATTTGGTGGTCAAATCCTTCCTGCTGCTTTTGAAAAGAGGCCGACATGTTAAAAATCGCCCGCCCTTTCTGAATGGCTTTGATACGCCGGGTGGTAAAACTGCCCCCGTCACGGATGCGGTCCACTTCAAAAATAATCGGTTGTGCCACATCGCCCGGCAGGATAAAATAAGCGTGGAGAGAATGTACAAAGCGGTCTTCCGGCACCGTGCGGATAGCCGACTGCAAAGCCTGCGCCAGTACCTGTCCGCCGAATACCCGCTTGCTGCCGATACTGGCACTTTGCCCGCGAAAAATATGCTCTTCGATCGGTTCCAGGTCGAGTAGTTGCAGGAGGGCTTGGATGTCTTTCATATCAATTTTAGAATCAGAAGGGTTTAAATTGACTAATAATACCAACTTTGCTCATTATCTCGAAATCTCTGTCAATATGCAGGACTTGCATATCGAATTTTCTTGCAAATGCAGCAATCGTACAGTTGTTGGACTTCCTGATAGTTACTCCTTTTTTCCTTAAAGTCCGATAAATTAAAGCTCCGGAAAGAGCGGCTTCAATGGGGTCCCATTCAAGAACATCAAAAGACAGCAAGCTCTCTTTTACCAGTTTGAATTGGCTATCTGATTTAATCCCCTGTAGCGTTTCCTGAACAATTACCGGGCATATACTTATTTTTTGATCTTGCCTGATCAATGACATCAAAGCTGCCACTTCCGGCTCTTCACCTCCATTTAAATAGCTAATCCATACAGAGGTATCTACCAAAACACCGCTACTTTTCATATACTGCGCATCTCATCAAGGTTACCTTCCCACTCTACCTTGCCATGGAGATCAAGCATACGTAGCCTTTTCATCTTTTTCACGAATTGCTCAAGCGCTTCATTCACGACTTCTTTTTTTGTCTTTAGTTGACTTAATTCAAGCGCCTGCTGAATCAATTGGTCATTTATCTCGATACTTGTACGCATTTTTTATTTTTTTGCATAAAAATATCAAAACTCAGGCATAAAATCAACCACTGTATTTGCACGCGTATCTTCATAAATCTCGCCTGACTGTGATAATTAGATTCAAATCAATTATGTAACAACAACAATTTTCAAGTAATGAAATGCCTTGATTTAATTTTTCCGCCTAGCAAAAAAGCTCTATTTTACCTCGGACAACAAACTGCAGACACCACTGACCATGGGAAAAAGGACGCCTGAGCGCCAAACCAAAAGCCAGCCTGCCACTGCCCCGAAAGGGTACCCGGCCTGGTTTACCAATTCGAAACTCCACCTCTGGGGCTTGTTTGCCCTGAGCTTTTTACTGTATGCCAATACCCTCGGGCACGGTTATGCTCTGGATGATGCCATCGTGATCTACGACAATATGTTTGTCAAGGAAGGTATCAGCGGCATACCTGGCATTCTGAGCAAGGACACCTTCTTCGGCTTCTTTAAGGAGGAAGGCAAGGCTACGCTTGTGGCGGGGGGGCGTTACCGGCCACTATCGCTCATCCTGTTTGCTATTGAGGTACAGTTTTTTGGGGAAAGCCCCTTCGTGGGGCACCTGTTCAACGGGCTCTACTACGGTGCTACTACGGTGCTGCTGTACCTGGTATTGTTGCAGCTGTTCCGCCCGCAGCGGGGTCAGGTGAAGGCGTACTTCGTTGCCCTGGCGGCAAGTCTGTTGTTTGCCGTACACCCCATACATACGGAGGTGGTAGCGAATGTCAAGGGGCGGGACGAAATCCTCACCCTGCTGGGCAGCCTTGGGGCGCTTTACCTCTCCCTTCGTGCCTTTCACGATAAGAAACCACTTTACAATATATTCGCTGGGCTGGTCTTCTTCCTGGCACTGATGGCAAAGGAAAATGCCATCATGTTTTTATTTGTAGCACCACTGGCGTACTACTTTTTCACTTCCGCAAAGACCGGCGAAATCATCAAACAGGCCCTGCCCTTTGCCATCGCTGCCGGTGCCTTTCTGGCCATTCGGTTCTCGGTGCTGGGCTTTGGGCTGAGCGATCCGCCCATGGAGATGATGAATAATCCTTTTGTTAAAGTACAGGGCAATGGCTATATAGCCTTCACGGCACAGGAACGCTTTGCCACGGTGATATACTCCCTGGGAAAATACCTGCAGTTATTATTCGTGCCCGTCACCCTCACACACGATTACTACCCCCGGGCGATTGGCGTGATGACCTTTGGAGACTGGGAGGCTATGCTCAGCCTGCTGCTCTATCTGGCGCTGGGTGCCTACGCCCTGTGGCGGCTCCCCAAACGCGACCCTATGAGCTTTGCCATCCTGTTCTACCTGATTACCCTGGCTATTGTCTCCAACCTGTTCTTTCCGGTAGGCACGCACATGGCAGAGCGCCTGCTGTTTATGCCTTCTGTAGGATTCAGCCTGGCGCTGGCACTGCTGGGCTATCGCTGGGCGGTAAAGGGAGCGCCTGCTGGCAAAATTCCAGCCTTCCGCCGCTTCAAACCGGTGCTGGGCGTGGTAGCTGGCATTGCGCTTTTGTTTGGAGTGAGAACGCTGCTCCGCAACCCGGTCTGGGCCGATAACTACACCCTTTTCACTACCGATATTCAATACTCGCCCAACAGCGCCAAACTACGCAATGCCGTAGGCGGCGAGCTTGTCACCCAATCCGTCAAACCGGAGAATGCCACCCGAAAGGAAGCCATGCTGCGCGAAGCCATCGGGCATCTGGAAGAAGCGGTACGCATCCACCCGAACTACAAAAATGCCTACCTCCTCATGGGCAACGCCTACAATTACCTTCAGGCTTACGATCAGTCCATTGCCGCTTATCAAAATGCCCTGTCGATTGACCCCAACTACCGGGATGCCAACCGCAACCTGGGCATCACCTATAAGGATGCCGGCAAATACTACGGCGAGCAGCTCGGGCAGGTGGACAAAGCCATCACTTATCTGAACAAGGCCTACGAACTGATGCCGGACGAGTACGAAGTCATCCGTCTGCTGGGCGTAGCCCATGGTATACGAGGCAACACCCCAAAAGCCATTGAATACTTTACCAAAGCGACCGAAGTTGCGCCCCAAAACCCCAGTGCCTGGTTTGACCTGGGCACCGCCTACTACAACGCCGGCGATCAGCAACGGGGGCAACAATACCGCAATAAAGCACTGGAACTCGACCCCGGTTTCCTTGAAAAAATGCAGTCAAACAATTAAAACAAGCGACCTGAAATGATCCGACCACTGACTCTATGGTGCCTGCTCCTGATGGGGTACGGGCTACAAGCACAAACTGATCCGGCAACCGCCTGGGCTGACTCCGTGTACAATACCATGACTGAAACCGAGCGCCTGGGGCAGCTCTTTATGATCCGTGCTCATTCTGACCTTGGCCCGGAACACATCCAGTCTGTAGAAACACAAATCAAAAAGTATAAGGTCGGTGGCTTATGCTTTTTCCAGGGCACACCGGAACGGCAGGTAGAGCTCATCAATCAGTACCAGAAGCTGGCGGAGCCCGTTCCACTTATGATGGCCATTGACGGCGAATGGGGGCTGGGCATGCGCATGAAATCCAGCACCATCAGCTTCCCGCGGCAGCTTACCCTGGGTGCCATACAGGACAACAGCCTGATTTATGAGATGGGGACCGAGATCGCCCGGCAGATGAAGCTGGCCGGCATCCACGTTAACTTCGCCCCGGTAGCCGATGTCAACAACAACGCCGCCAACCCAGTCATCAACAACCGCTCCTTCGGCGAGGACCGGATGAATGTAGCGGCCAAAAGCTGGCGGTACGCTCAGGGCATGCAGGACAACGGGATGATGGCCTGCGCCAAGCACTTCCCGGGGCATGGCGACACCGATGTGGATTCTCACTACGACCTCCCGGTGATCCGGCACGACTATGGCCGCCTCGACAGCATCGAGCTCTTCCCCTTCCGGCAACTGGCCAAACAGGGCATCGGCAGCATGATGGTAGCCCACCTCAATGTGCCGGCTTTGGACGAGCGGGAGAAACGCCCCACTACCCTATCCTACAACACCATCACCAACCTCCTTAAGGAAGGGCTGGAATACGAAGGCATCGTCTTCACCGATGCGCTGGAGATGAAGGGCGTAACCAAACACTTCGAAAGCGGAGAAGTGGAAGCCGAAGCGCTGGTAGCCGGCAACGATATCCTGCTGCTACCCGAAGACATGGAGGCTGCCTACCGGGAAATCCGCAACTACATTGAAGCCGGGAAGCTAAGCTGGGAAGAGCTGGCGCCCCGGGTTAAAAAAGTGCTCCGCGCGAAATATGAGTTGGGGCTGCAGCAATTTGAGCCCCTGCGTACCGACAGCCTGCGGGAGCGCCTGAACACAGATGACGCTCTGGTGCTTAAGCGCAAACTCCTGGCCAATGCCCTCACGCTGGTCCGCAACCCCAACGACCTCCTCCCCTTCCGGCAACTGGAAGGTATCAAAATGGCGAGCCTGAGCATTAATGCCAGCAAAGTCACCCCTTTCCAGGACCGGCTGCAGGAGTATAAGAAAATGCCAGCTCTGCAATGCGGACAGGCACCATCGGAACGGGAGCAAGCCCGTATTATTGCTGAACTGAGTAAAGCCGATATCGCCATCGTTGGCCTGCATGACATGAGCAGCCGGGCTTCCAATGACTTTGGGATTTCGGGAGCAGCCCGGCGTATGCTGCAGCAACTCCAGCAAAAGACCAAAGTGGTGCTTGTCGTATTTGGCAACCCGTACAGCCTGAAGTTTTTTGACGAGCAGGAATGGGTCCTGGAAGCCTACGAAGACAGCCCAATGATGCAGCACCTGGCCGCCGAAGCCCTGTTTGGTGCCCGCGCCATCAAAGGCCGGCTGCCCATCACGGCCTCTCCAAAAAGTGCCTTCGGAGATGGTGTGATTACTGGCAAACTGGCCCGCTTTGGTTTTGCACCGCCCGCATCGGTAGGTATGGATGCGGCGACGCTTGCTAAAATTGATGAAATCGCAGAGCAGGCCATTGAAGCCAGGGCGACCCCGGGCTGTGTGGTATTGGTTGCTAAAGACCAGCAAATCGTTTACAAAAAGGCATTCGGCCACCACACTTACTCTGGTGCGCAGCCTGTACATGCCGACGACATCTACGATCTGGCCTCAGTTACTAAAATTGCTGCGGCCACGCTGGCAGTCATGTGGCTGCAGGAAGCCAACCAAATCCACCTCGATACCCCCATCGTGCATTACCTACCAGAGTTGGAGGGCACTAATAAAGCGCAATTACGTTTAAGAGATATCATGGCGCACCAGGCTGGTTTGGAAGATTGGATCCCTTTTTACAAGCAAACTCTGGTACATACTCGTAAAGGTCGGATACTGCACAGCCGCGATTTCTTTCGCCGGATGCCGGAACCGGGTTTCAGTACAGAAGTCGCTCCGGACATGTACCTTAGAGATGATTTTAAGGCCAGCCTGTTCCAGCAGATTTTTGATTCCAGTGTAGACGACAATCCACGCTATAAGTATAGCGACCTTGGTTTTTACCTGATCGCTAAAATGGTGGACCGCCTCACAGGTATGCCTTTGGATGAATTTACGCGCCGCCTGTTTTATAAGCCTATGGGGCTGGAAACCGCTACCTACCGCCCATTGGAGCGTTTTGAACCCATAGATATAGCGCCTACCGAAATTGACAACTACTTCCGCAAGCAGGCCCTGCGGGGCTACGTGCACGATATGGGCTCTGCCATGCTGGGCGGGGTGAGCGGGCACGCCGGCCTGTTTTCCAATGCCCAGGACCTCGCTGCTATCATGCAAATGCTGCTCAATGGAGGGCTCTACAGCGATCAGCAACTGCTCAATGCGGAAACCATTGAGGCTTTTGCCCAACGGCACCCAAAGTCTACCCGCCGTGGCATAGGCTTCGACATGCGCCAATTGGATCCCAGCAAGTGGATCAACCTGCCCGCTGATGCCTCCGATGCTGCATTTGGGCATACCGGCTTTACCGGCACTTGTGCCTGGGCGGACCCGGAGGAAAACCTGGTCTTCGTTTTCCTTTCCAACCGCACTTTCCCGGATATGAACAACTACCGGCTCAATAAACTTCGTACCCGCCACCGTATCCTTAGCACGGTATACGAAGCTATTGAGCAGTATGAGTACCTGACGGATGCCAATACCACGCAGCACCCACAAGGCATAGTAGTTCGTTAAGCCCTCTTATCGCTTGATTACCCGGCGCACGAGGGAGTGCTCTCCACTACTGACCCGCAACAAGTAGAGCCCTGCGGCCTGAGCCGATAAGTCTACTGGCAGCGTTGCAGCACCATTGACCTGCAGGTTTTGAGCGAAAAGCACCTGACCATGTATCGTCATTAGTTCTACCTGATAGTCGCCTGCGTCCGCTTCGCTGATGCGCAGATTTGCTGTTTCACCTGCGGGATTAGGAAATACCTCGACTGCAGCCTCAAGCGTCAGACGGTCTGCTGTATTGCTGGTCGCATCCTCAGTGATCACAACCGGGGCATCCAGTGTAGCTACGCCATCACCGCCGGAACCATTGCCGTTATTGGCCGCCAGAATGGAACTGTAGAAACGCACCTCACCGGTACCCGCCTCCGGAGCCACCCATTCTATCTCAAAAGCACTCTCCTGGCTGCGTGAGCTATGCTCGGGATACTCCCGCCCATTAAGGGCAGTGATTTGTACGCCAGAGGGCGCATTCTGAAAATCGCCAGCCTGTGCGTTATTGGCTCCGGTAAGCGCAACCGCCTGAAAGCCGAAAACCGAAGGATTGCCTGTGAATCCGGCTGAGACCCGCATGGTATAGACTTCTCCGGGAATATACGCGGCTACCGCTTCCCCATCCTTCAGGATTTCCAATTCGATGGTGGGCGAGAAATTATTGCCCCCGTGGCAGGCGCCACAGGTAGCGCTGCTCAGCGGTGAGCCGGTACGATCCTGGCCCTGTACTGCCCCGGCACCCGAGCTGTTGCCAAGGAACAGAAAAGCGCCGCCCGCCAGCACAAATAACGTGTAGAGTAATTTAAACTTCATCGTTGGTGGTTTATGAGTGTAAATGATGAAGTTTAAGACAGAAAGCGTTGCAAAAGGTTTATCTCCACCTTAGAGAAAGCCGGGGCTAATCTGCAGCGAGGTCGTGCTCGCGACGGTAACCGTAGCCTTGCTCTGGATTTTTGCCGGGCGTACCGACAAAAAAAGCATCAATATGAGAGAAATCCAGTTCCTTATTGCCGGTTGGGTGGAAAGGCGCACTGATCGTAATGCACTTTTTTTGCCAATCGAAGCCTGCCATAATGATGGGAACCTGAGCCCCCAGGGCGATGTAGTAGAACCCAGACTTCAGCTTGTCCACCCGGCTTCGTGTACCTTCAGGAGCTATGCACATGGCAAAGGCCTCCTTTTCATTGAAGACATCCACCACCGCATCCACATAGCCGGTACTGCGACTGCGGTCCACAGGGTAGCCACCCAGCCAGCGGAAAAGCCAGCCCAATGGCGGGCGGAACAGACTGGCTTTGCCCACATACCTGATATCGAGCCCCAGTGCAGAGCGAGCCAGCAAGCCAACCGGAAAATCCCAGTTCGAGGTATGCGGCACGGCAATGAGGACGTACTTAGGCGGCAGTGCCTCATATGCGGTGACAATACGCCAGCCTAGCCAGCTCAAAAAGCATTGTGCTAATGTACCTTCCCATCTTTTTAAGACGCTTCACTTTGGTTAGAGGCTACCAAAATAATCAATTTTGCAAAATGTAACTTACCGCTCCTGCTTTGCGTAAGAAGAGGAGGACAATGCGAGTGGCAACACTTGACAAAAATGCGTAATTTGCGGCTTACTGCCCAAAACCGATTAAACACACGAGCACCTTGAAGCGACTGACATCCCTTTTTTCCCTGCTTTGCCTAACGCTCTGCCTGCCCGCACAGGAAGCGGCAGCGCCTCCACCACCCGAGATTATACTATCCGTCCCGGCTGGTTATTATCCGGAAGCCATCTCCCTGGACATTCAGTGCCCGGGCGGGAAAGTCTATTTTACGATCGACGGTTCAACGCCGACCCAACGATCGGCCCGCTATCAAAACCCAATCACCATTCAGGAAACCACGGTGCTTCGGCTCCTCGCCACCTATGAGGACGGGCGCGACGAGGTACTGGAAGGGCACACCTACTTCATTGGGGAGCCAGAGACCAGCTTTGCCACTATCTCTATCGGGATAGACCCATCTACGCTTTTTCATCCTTTCCACGGGCTTTTTATGCTGGGTGCCAATGCAGTAGATACCCTTTGGAAAAAACCCGGTGCCAACTTTTGGAGCAAAAGAGAAACCACCTGCAATCTGGAGATCTTCGAAAGCAACGGGCAATGCGTATACCGAAGCCCTTCCGGATTCCGGCTTTTTGGCGGTATGAGCCGCCTTTTTCCACAAAAATCCATAGCGCTGGTTGCCCGGGACGAATACGGAGAACACCGCATTGACCACGAAATTTTCGGAAAGCCCGGCAAGAAGAAGTTCAAGTTCCTGGTCCTGCGCAACTCGGGCAGCGATTTTGGGAAAAGCCACTTCCGGGATGCCCTCATGACCAGCCTGGTAGAAGACTGGGACCTGGAGACCCAGGACAACCGCCCCGCTCATGTCTACATCAATGGGCGGTACTGGGGCATCTATAACATCCGCGAAAAAATCAACCGATACTTCATTGACAGCCACTTTGAAGAAGTGGAAAACGACAGCGTGGATATCATGGAGCACCGGTACACGGTCAAAAGAGGCAGTGCACGGCATTACCGTTCTCTACTCCGCTATCTGGAAGAACATGACTTGAGCGAGCCCGGGCATTTTGATTATGTAGCCACACAAATGGATATCGACAACTTTCTGGACTACCAGATTGCCCAGATTTACTTCGACAATCAGGACGCAGGCGGCAACATCCGGTACTGGCGCCCTCAAACTGAACGTGGACGGTGGCGCTGGATCCTCTACGATACTGACTGGGGCTTTGGCCTGCATGAACCCAGTGCCTACGAGCACAATAGCCTGGCTTTTCATACCAACCCCGATGGCCCGGCCTGGCCTAATCCGCCCTGGAGCACTTTCCTTTTGCGCAAATTGCTGGAGAATGAGGATTGCCGCCACCGTTTTGTCAACCGCTTTGCCGATCGCCTGAATACCTCTTTTGAGCCCCAACGAGTACTGGATCAGGTCAACTTCTTTTACGAACGGCTGAAGCCCGAGATGCCCCGCCATCTGGACCGATGGAAGCTTAGCCGTACGGACTGGAATTTCCACGTAAACGTCATGCGCACCTTTGCACAGGAACGCCCGGGATATGTACGCATGCACCTGATGGAATATTTTCAGACCGGAGCACAACGCAAGGTCTCTGTGGGCAGTACAAAGGGTGGACAGGTCGTCCTTAATGAGAACCTGACCATCACCTCCGATACCCTGCTGGGCTCCTACTTTGAGCGGTTTCCTATATCCTTGCGTGTAGTAGCCCACCATGGCTACCGGTTCTCCCACTGGGAAGGGGTCATTGCCGGGGACGAACGCCGGGAACTATCCCTTTCGCTGGCACCGGGAGACACAGAGGTTTACGCCGTCTTCGAGCCTTACATCCACCCGCTGGAAAGCAAGCTGGTTATCAACGAAATATCACCTAAAAGTGGAGTTGCCGGCGATTGGCTGGAATTGTATAACGGATCCAAAGAGCGGCTCAACCTGGCCAAGTGGACCCTAAGTGACCTTAAGCAAAACACCTTCACCTTTCCGGCAGTAACGATTGAGCCCAACGACTATCTGGTCATTGCAGAAGATTCTGTGGGATTCAGGGCCAAATATCCTAAAGCCTATAATGTGATTGGAGGCCTGGACTTCGGGCTGAATAAACGGCAGGAATCCATTGCCCTGTATTCTATCCTTGGCGCTATGGTAGACAGCATTAGTTACGAAGCCCCTCCGGTAGATTCGGCATTCGTACTGAGCCTCCTGTTGCCGGACCTCAACAACTCGGACCCTCAAAACTGGGCATTCCGGCCGGGCACCGGCACACCCAATGCTGCCAATCCGTATTATGTGGAAAGCCGGGTGCGGGCGCAGCAGACGCGATGGATGCAAATAGGACTGGCAGGTGGGGTATTTGTACTGAGCCTCTTGCTATTGGTTTTGCGGCAGCGCAGGATTCTATAGCCACCACAGCAGAAAAAGCAACCCAATGAGTTTACGCAATGCTTTCAGCCCAGCGGAGGCTACATTGCGTACTGACTGATAATTGATTTCCAGCACTTCCGCAATCGTATGGTAGTCCATTTGTTGGAAATACTTGAGGTAGAGGACCTCTTGCTGCCGCTTGCTGAGTTGCTGCATCGCCTCTTTCAGCCGGGCGGTCCGTAGTTCCCGGCTTTCTGCTTCGATGATCTCGGCATCAATGGAGGTCACCGTTTCCTCTTCAAGCTTTGTCTCGTCCAACTCACCGGTGATTCGGCGCAGCCGGGTATTGCGGCGGATGAGGTCCCGGCGCAGCGCTACAAAGAGGTACCGGCGAATGGAGTCGGTGGTCCCAAGCCCGTCCCGACGCCTCCACAAACCTATAAACATGTCCTGAATAACATCCTCGACGAGCGCCTCGTCGTTAATGATTCGGCGCCCATAACGGAACAGATCTGCCACCTCCCTGCGGTAGATGGCCTCCAACGCGGACTTTTCGCCACGTCGAAGGGCTTCCCAAAGCTGCATGTCATTCATACGGGCTGTTATTTCTGCCTTAAAGATAGGGGTTAGACGGCAGAAGTTGTAGAGGGATTAACCACAGGGCATAAATCCTTCATCAAAATCTAAATACAGGGGCTCCGCTTTCCGCTTTTGCAGGAGGTACGGCCAATAGATTTTAACAAAAATCCGATATTTTCGTTAGTTGAATAATTAAAGCTTCTTGTAATGAACCAACTTATCCGCTATTGCTTTGAGCTGTTACTGCTATCTGCGCTCCTTCCCGCTTGTCAGTCTGCCACAGCCTCTGAACCCAATCAGGATGAGGCCCTCAACCTCGAAGAAATCACTATTGCCGAATTACAGGAAAAGTATGCATCCGGCACGCTTTCCGCTGCCGCTGTAGTGCAGTACTACCTCGACCGAATCGCTGCGACCGACCAATCCGGCCCGGGCCTGAATTCCGTCCTAACCATTAATCCCGATGCCCTGGACATTGCCCGCAGGCTGGATGAGGAACGAGCTAACGGGCGGGTACGCGGTCCCCTGCACGGTATTCCAGTGCTCCTAAAAGACAATATTGATACCGGCGACCAAATGCCGACCACTGCCGGCAGCCGGGCGCTGGAAGGGTCTGTTGCACCCGATGATGCGTTTATCGTCAAACAATTGCGAAAGGCCGGGGCAATTATTCTCGGCAAGACCAATCTCAGCGAGTGGGCGAACTTTCGAAGCACACATTCGAGCAGTGGCTGGAGCGGGCTCGGTGGCCAAACGCACAACCCCTACCGACTCGACTGTAATCCCTGCGGGTCAAGTTCGGGTTCCGGAGTAGCAGTTGCCGCCAACCTCTGCGTGGTGGCGCTGGGTACGGAGACCAATGGCTCCATCGTATGCCCTTCCTCTGCCAACGGGATTGTGGGCATTAAACCTACAGTGGGGCTGCTGAGCCGTGATGGCATCATTCCTATTTCCTTTACGCAGGATACGCCCGGGCCTATGGCGCGTACCGTCACAGATGCCGCTATCGCACTGGGTGTGATGACTGGCGTAGATAAGGCGGATGCCAAAACCACTGCAAGTGAAGGGCAATTCAAAACCGACTACACCCCCTACCTCGACAGTACAGCCCTGAAGGGCAAGCGGATTGGCTACTACACCGCCCCCAAAGGCACTCACTACAAAGTGGACACCCTCATGGAAAGCGCCATGCAGACGCTGCGCGCACAAGGGGCAGAAGTGATTGCCATTGAGGACCGCCTGCCTTCCCAAACCGGCAGCCTGAGCTATCAGGTGATGCTCTATGAATTCAAAGACGGGCTCAATCAATACTTTGGCAGCCTGGGCCCTGATGCTCCGGTGAAATCAGTCGGGGAACTCATCGCTTTCAATCAGGCCGACGAGGTGGAGCTCCGGCATTTCCATCAGGACATTCTGGAAGAAGCCGCGCAAATGGGCACGCTGGATAGCGATGATTACCGCAGTACCGTATCAGAAATGCAGCGCCTGGCCCGGGCTGAAGGTATTGATAAAATCATGGCCACCTACGAACTGGACGCCCTGATCGCCCCCACCGGTGCCCCGGCCTGGAAAACCGATCATGTCAATGGTGACCACTATACCCTGGGCAGTTCCTCCCCTGCTGCCTGGGCCGGTTATCCCAATATCAGCGTGCCTATGGGCTTTATCGAAGGGCTGCCGATAGGCTTGTCCTTTTATGGTACTGCATGGAGCGAACCGGTGCTGATCGGGCTGGCGTATGATTTTGAGCAGGCGCGGGGGGCGCGGCGGGCACCGGAGTTGTAGTATTTTGAGCTACTTTTACCACCGCTATCCTCACTAAAATGATCCGAAATGCGAAACTCGCTGCTACTGCCTTTGTTGCTGGTCCTAATCCCATTAGCGAAGTTGTCTGCCCAACAGCCGCAGGCCCTTACCGCCCCCTTCGAACTGGACAGCAATACCACTGCGACTTACCACCAAACGATCGCATTTTACGAGACGCTAAGCCTGGCTTATCCACAGCTGCACCTGCAGGCACATGGGCACACTGACGCAGGCTTCCCCCTGCATACGGCCGTGCTCGCCACCGGCGGAGCCTGGCAACCGGAAGCGGCAATAGCGCAGGGCAAAACGATCATCTTCATCAATAATGCCATTCATCCCGGAGAGCCCTGCGGGGTGGATGCCACGATGCTGCTCCTGCGCAACTGGCTGCAAAGCCCGGAGAAAATGGCGCTGCTCGACCGCCTTGTGGTGGTGGCTATCCCGTTTTACAATATCGGTGGAGGGCTCAACCGCGGGCCGCATAGCCGCGCCAATCAGGACGGGCCTGAGGCACATGGCTTCCGGGGCAATGCCCGCAACCTCGACCTCAACCGGGACTTCATCAAAGCCGATTCCCGCAATGCGCAGACGTTTAATCAAATTTTCGCCGACTGGCAGCCAGACCTGTTTGTCGACAATCATACGTCAAATGGGGCCGACTATCAATACACCATCACCCTCATTCCCACCCAAAGCGACAAGCTCGATCCCCACCTGTCTGATTACCTGGACAACCGCCTGCTCCCCCGCCTTTATGCCGACATGGAAGCCGATGGGTGGGAAATGACGCCCTACGTTTACGCCCGCAGCACACCGGATGAGGGCATTGCGGCTTTTCTCGACCTGCCCCGCTACTCTACCGGCTATGCGGCATTGCACAATACCATCGGATTCATGCCCGAGACGCATATGCTGAAGCCCTTCAAAGACCGGGTAAAAAGCACTTACACGTTTATGGACAACCTGCTACAAGCCGCCTGGGACGACCACGAAGCCATTCAGCATGCCCGAAAGCAAGCCCGTACCTATACTATCCAAAAGGACACCTTTGCCCTGAACTGGGCACTCGATATGGAGCGTCAGGTACCTCAAATCTTCAAAGGCTATACAGCCAAATACAAGCCAAGCGAAGTCTCCGGGCTGCAACGGCTCTACTACGACCGGGAGGCGCCCTACACCATGGAAATTCCCTACTTTAAGTTTTACAATACCACGGTAGCCGTCCAAAAGCCCATCGCCTATGTCATTCCGCAGGCTTATCAGGAGGTTATCGAACGATTGCGGTGGAATAATGTCACGCTGCACCGCCTTACGGAAGACCAAACGCTGAAGGTGGAACAATACCGCATCGAAGATTACAAAGACCGCGCTGCCTACGAAGGGCACTACCTCCACTACGGCACAACCGTAACCACCGAAGACCGCCAACAGCGCTACCATCGGGGCGATTACGTGGTCCTGACCAATCAACCGCTCAACCGGTACATTGTGGAAACCCTGGAACCGCAGGCGCCGGACGCCTTCTTCTCCTGGAACTTTTTCGATGGAATTCTTATGCAGAAAGAGTACTTCTCAGCCTATGTATTTGAAGACAAAGCAGCCACTATGCTGGCGGAAGACCCAGAACTAAAGGCAGCGCTTGCAGCCAAAAGGGCGGAAGACCCGGAGTTTGCCAAGTCAGCCCGGGCTCAGCTCAACTTCATTTACGAGCGGTCTCCCCACTATGAGCCTACCTACCGGCTATATCCCGTAGGCCGGCTGATGGATCTGCAGGATATCCGCTTCCAACCCGAAACAGAGTAGGCTATGCTGTTGCTTTTCATCGGTGGCTATCTGCTGCTGACCCTCGGTATAGGCTGGTGGGCTTCCCGCCGGGTGCACTCCACGAAAGACTTTGTTATTGCCGGGCGTAACCTGCCTATGGTGGTGGCGGCTTCTGCTCTTTTCGCGACCTGGTTTGGTTCTGAAACCATTATGGGCGCCAGCTCAGAATTCGTGGAGCACGGGCTGATCGGGGTGATCGAAGACCCCTTTGGTGCTGCGCTTTGCCTGGTGCTTGTAGGGGCATTTTTTGCCCGCCCGCTGTACAAGCTGAACATCATCACCTTCAATGATTTCTTCCGTATCCGCTTCAGCCGGCAGGCAGAGGTCATCTCCGCCCTGTTCATGATCCCTTCCTACTTCGGATGGATTGCGGCACAGCTCGTGGCTATGGCGATCATTCTTAATACCATCGCCGGGCTCACCCTGCTGCAGGGCATCCTGCTCTGTGCGCTGATCGTGGTCTTTTACACCTACATCGGCGGGATGTGGGCGGTTTCCATCACAGATTTTTTGCAGACCATCATGATCATCATCGGGCTGCTGATCATTGCATGGCAATTGTCGGAGCAGGTGGGAGGCGTACAGAAGGTGGCCGCTTCGGTGCCGGAGGGCTTTTTCCGATTTTGGCCGGAGGGCAACTTCCACAGCATCGTGCACTATATCGCGGCCTGGATCACGATCGGGCTGGGGTCTATCCCGCAGCAGGATGTCTTTCAGCGAGTCATGTCGGCACGGTCGGCAAAAACGGCGGTAACGGCCTCCTATCTTTCGGGCTTCATGTACCTGACCATTGGGTCAATTCCGCTCTTCATCGGCCTTTGCGGCAAAATGCTCTACCCGGAACTGCAGATGGTGGACGACACGCAGATGGTCCTGCCCTTTATGGTGCTGGAACACAGTAGCATGTGGGTGCAAATCCTCTTTTTCGGAGCGTTGCTATCGGCAATCCTCAGTACGACCTCCGGCGCTATGCTTGCCCCGGCTACCGTCATTGGGGAAAACCTGGTGCGCCCCTACTTTCCCGACATGTCCGATCAGCGGTTGCTGTTGGTGATGCGGCTGTCTGTGGTAGGGGTTGCCATTTGTTCTGCACTCCTTGCCGCAAGCACTCAGAACATCTACGAGCTCGTCGGGCAGTCTTCCGCCCTAAGCCTCGTGAGTCTGTTTGTGCCACTAACGGCAGGGCTGTACTGGAAGCGCGCTTCGAACATTGGTGCCCTTGCGGCCATTATCATCGGTATGGCGGTTTGGCTAATTTGCGAATGGCAAGCCACTGCAATCCCAAGCCTGATCTACGGCGGGCTGAGCAGTTTGGTGGGCATGCTATTGGGCAGTTGGCTATGGCCTAACGATCCGAAAAAAGTACTATTCAATGAAGACACGATTTAACATCCTGATTTTAAGCCTGCTCCTGTGGGGGTGCGCCACCAAGCCTTCGGGCACCTTTTCCACCACGACCAAGCCGATGGCACCCGATTACAGTCAGGCAAACGCCTGGGCGGCCCTGCCCTCCAAAACCGACCCTGCCGACCGGGCACCTGACGGGCTGGAAGATCAACAGGATAGTGCAGCCGCCGATGTGTTTTTCCTCCATCCCACCACCTACACCGGTAAGCGGGGCGACCGGCTCTGGAACGGACCGGTTGGGAAAGCTGATTTGCAGGAGCGTACGCTGGAAGGGCCTATCTTATTCCAGGCGAGCGCCTTCAATGCCGCGGGCAAGGTGTATGCGCCATTTTACCGGCAGGCGCACCTTGAAGCTTACTTCACCAAAGATACGACAAGCGCCAAACAAGCCTTTGACCTGGCGTATAGCGATATCCGGCGGGCATTTGAATACTACCTGGAGCACTACAATGACGGGCGGCCGATCATCATCGCTGCTCATAGTCAGGGGACTACCCATGCCAAACAATTGCTACGGGAGTTTTTTGATGGAAAGCCGCTGCAATCACAACTCGTAGCCGCTTACATCATTGGTATTCCGGTACGCCAAACAGATTTTAAAAACATACCGCCCTGCACCGACAGCCTTGACACCGGCTGCTATGTTTCCTGGCGGACCTTCCGGCGGGGCACCAAAAAGGAGCCTGAACCGGCTGTCGTTGTGACCAACCCCCTGCTTTGGGATACCACCAAGGCGTTTGCGCCCCGTACGCTCAATGATGGTGCTGTCCTGACTCCCTTCGAGAAGGTACGCCCCAATAACGTTAGTGCAGAGGTACGCGGACCCGTACTATGGAGCAGCAAACCTCAGTTTCCGGGCAGTTTCCTCATGCTGCGCCGCAATTATCATGTAGGCGACCTTAATTTATTTTATGTGGATATCCGGAAAAATGCGGTGCAGCGGGTGGAGCGGTTTAGGGAGTGAGATGGTAGAACAAGGTTAATAGTTCCAAGGATCACTTTTTACCGCCAGCGCTCAAACAGCGTCACCACGCCAAACATCAGCAGGAAGCCGTAGACGGAATCATCCAGTGGGACAGAAGTGATACGAATGCCCAGGTATTCTTCCGGATTGTAAATAACCACCGGCTGCTCAGTATAGCCACCAGTCAGCACGCCATTCACAATCAAAAACGGGATAAGGGCCACCAGGTAGGACAGGTAGAAACGGCTGCGGTAGGTGCCTTTCAGAAAGAGCCAGTGGTAGAGGACAAAACCTCCGGTGAGCAGAAAAGTCGTCGTGGTGTACAAATGCCCCCAGTATAGCAATCCTGTGAGCAGGAAACCGAAGCCCATGAGCGGCGTCAACCAGGGTTCTACGCGCGCGAGCAGGTCTTTTTTGATATAAAAATTCAGGCATTCATAGATGAATACACAGGCGAAAGGCACTGTAAAGAAAAACAGCCACTCTTCCACAGGCAGGTGGAGAAAGCGGATATTGGCAAAGTAGCGCTCATTGAAATTCCAGACGCCCTGAGCAGTGAAGAACACATCCCAGGCGATGAAGAGCCCGCCGACAATCGCGATAGCCGGCAGCAGTGGTTTCCATTTGCGGTAGTAATGTACGTTTTTGTCGAAACTGAGCAAGAAGACCGGTACGAATGTGAAGATGTGCAGACCAAAATAAGCCCATTTCGTTTCCAGCCAGGGCAAACGGGTAACTTCCGGCACCTGCATCAGGTAATTGTCGGGGAGGACCGGGTCTGTAGCCCACTGCCAGCCCACAAGCAACAGAGGAACCAACACCACAATAGCCTGCAAGACAGGCCGCACCCGGGCCTGAACCCGGGAAGGCTGAGAAACGACTGAATCCATAATCTACAATAAGTTCAGGCTGTTGCGCAGGGCCGAACTGAACAAGAGCACAGCCTTACGCCGGTTAGGTACGCGTATACGCTCCTGCGTAACCCGGTCAGCCGGTGCCGAACGGATTTTCTTAAACAGATTGGTGTAGTAAATATAAGCCAGGTAAACCCCGAACCGTGCGCCTTCGGGAAGCTGCACGATGCCCTTGTAGGCATCATCGAAGTCTTTTTTGATATCAGCTTCGATTTCGAGCTTGTCCTGCTGACAGAACCGCGTGTAGTCCACGCCCGGGAAGTACACCCGCCCGCGCTCATCAAAATCGCTCTTCATATCGCGCAGGAAGTTGATCTTCTGGAAAGCAGAGCCAAGACTGCAGGCCGGTGCCTTGAGGCGTTGGTATTGTTCGTCGTCGCCCTCCACAAAGACCCGCAGGCACATCAGCCCCACCACCTCAGCGGAGCCGTAGATGTACTTTTTGTACAGGCTATCGTGGTAACGGTCAAAGTGCAGATCCATTTCCATACTATCCAGGAAGGCATCAATCAGTTCGCGCTCAATCTGATACTGATGCACAGTTTCCTGAAAGGCATGCAGCACCGGATTGAGGCTGATGCGCTCATCGATGGCCCGGTAAGTGTCTTCCCGGAAGCGGTCGAGGAGTGCCTTCTTGGGGTAATCATGGAAGGTATCCACGATCTCATCCGCAAAGCGCACAAAGCCATACACGGCATAAATAGGTGGCCGGAACCGCTTGTCGAAGACGCGGATACCCATGGAAAAGGAGGTGCTGTAGCGGTTTGTGATATGCTTACTGCACTCCTGGCAAACCTTGTTGTACAATTCCATCATAACGTTATCGGTTTGGCAATCCGGCGCGTATCTGATAAGCTCTTTCCAGTTGCCAGCGGGCAGAACTTACGGTTCAGACTTTACGCACTGTATTGCTAAGGTTTCACAGCTTTAAAAATTTCATTGGCCACCACGCTGCCTGAAATCAGGGAAGGCGGTACGCCCGGGCCCGGTGTAGTCAACTGTCCGGTATAGTAAAGGTTGCTGACCTTCTTGCTTCTGAGCTTTGGCTTTAGGAAAGCGGTTTGGAACAGCGTATTAGCCAGCCCGTACGCGTTCCCCTTGTAAGCATGGTAATCCTTTTCAAAATCCCGGTGGGCAAAAGCCCGCTTGTAGACGATATGCTTACGAATTTCCTGCCCGGTCAGATCTTCCAGACGGTCCATTACGATGTTAAAATAGGTCTCGCGCTTTTCATCTGTATCCTCCAGGTTGGGTGCAAGAGGGATGAGGACAAACAAATTCTCTTTGCCCTCGGGTGCTACGCTGGGGTCGGTGACTGATGGTGCACAAACGTAGAACAGCGGATCGCTCGGCCACTGTGGCTGATCGTAAATTTCCACAGCGTGCTTCTTGAAGTCAGCATCGAAGAAGAGGTTGTGGTGGTGCAAACCTTCGATCTTTTTATCAATCCCCAGATAGAACAACAAAGAAGAAGGCGCCATCGTGCGCTTATCCCAGTATTTTTCATTGTACATGCGGTGCTCAGGCTGCAGCAGCTGTTGCTCCACATGGTGGTAGTCGGCACCACCCACTACGATATCAGCTTCATACTCGCCGTTTTGGGTAATGACCTTGGTGGCATGCCCGTTCGGAACGTAAATCTGCTGGACTTCCTCATTGAGTTTGATTTCCACGCCCAGCTCTTCCGCTACGCTCACCATGCCCTCCACTATCTTGTGCATGCCGCCCAGAGGGTACCAGGTGCCCAGAGCCATATCGGCGTAGTTCATCATGCTGTAAAGCGCAGGCGTATTTTCAGGCGTTGCACCCAGGAACAAGACTGGGAACTCCAGCAGCTGAATCAACTGCTCGTGCTTAAATAGCTTGCGGATATGTTTGGAAATAGAAGTGAACATCTGCAGGCGGAAGAGGCTCATCAGGATGCGGGTGTCCGCAAACTCCATAATGGAATGAGAAGGTTTGTGCACAAACTCGTTCATGCCCACCTCGTACTTGTACTGCGCCTCTTTGAGGAACTGCCGGAGTTTTTGACTGCTGCCCGGCTCGTAATGCTCGAACATGGCTTCCAGCTCTTCCATTTTGGCAGGGACTTCCATGCTGTTCCCTTTACCAAAGATCACCTCATAGGAAGGGTCAAGGCGCACCAATTCGTAATAGTCGGAAGGTTTCTTACCGAACTGTGCGAAGTACTGCTCAAACACATCCGGCATCCAATACCAGCTCGGCCCCATATCAAACATGAAGCCGTCCTGCTCAAACTTGCGGGCACGTCCGCCCGGAATGCTGTTTTTTTCTAAAATAGTAACCTTATACCCTTTTTGGGCAAGATGGGAGGCTGCGGAGAGCCCTGCAAACCCCGATCCTATAACGATAACTTTCTTTGCCAAGACTGCTTTTGGTTTGGTGACAAGGGAGAAACAGCAACCCCGTTTTTTTGTTTAAGCATTTTTGACAGAAAGCTTACTTAACTTTAACAAAAGTACGCTTCTCCAATCCGCTATTACTCCCGCTGGCCGGTAATCACTTCCAAATCCCGCCTGCCAAGCAGTGCCTGATGGAGATCCGTTTTCATTGTGAGCTTATCTCCCTCGAAATTAAAGGTGTAAGTTACCCGGGCGGGAGAATGGTAAAGGTACACCCTGGCTTCATAAGCAGCCGGACTGACCCAGCCCCCATTTGCGGCGACCTCCGGCTCCAGGTTTTCGGTATAGGGCAGAGGGTGTGCAACCGTACCTTTCCGGTAAGTCTCTTTACCCACCCATAGGGTATCAGTGCCCGCCCCGGTTTCGAACACCAGATAGGGTTCTGCATGCCGCAAACGGAAACGGACTGCCTTTAGGCCGGCATTATTGTCTTTTAGCCGGTAGGTACCATCTTCAACGCCGGCTTTGACACCCCCGGAAGCCAGCAGGGGTAATCGTAAGCCTTTGAGGCGCTCCCGGAGCTCCGCGTCCTTTTCCGGCTGGGAGAACAGCGGCTTATCTTTCATGCCAGGCAGCAAAGTTTCCCAAACCACCTGCAACAGGCGGTGCATATCCGGTGTGCCGGAAGTAATGGCGATCACCGCATCCTGCTCCGGCATCACAATACAGTACTGCCCGCAGGCTCCATCTCCGCGGTAGGCATTGTGCCGGCATTGCCAGAATTGAAAACCATAGCCCTGTGCCCAGTCATTAGCTGGGTCACTGCCGTTGGACACTTGCTTTGAAGTTGCCATTTCCACCCAGTCTCCGGACAAAAGCTGCTCGCCTTCCCACTTCCCTTTTTGCAAGTAGAACTGCCCGAACTTTGCAATGTCTTCCGTACGTACCTGCAGGCCCCAGCCGCCGGTATTGACGCCATCGGGGCAGGTCTTCCAGTCTGGCTTGGGAATACCGAGTGGTCGAAACAGACGTGGCTCCAGATAATCCACCAGCTTTTCGCCTGTGGCGCGCTGTAAAATGGCAGAAAGCATGTAGGTCGCCAGACTGTTGTACCGGAAATGAGTGCCAGGCATAAAGTCCAGCTCAGAGCTCAGAAAGAACTGTGCCCAGTCCTCTGTGGTAGCATCCGGCCATCGTTCTTCTGCATGGCCGGTATTCATCGTCAGCAAATCGCGGATGCGCATTTGATTCCAGTACTGGTGTGGCTTGCCGATGGTTTTGTCCGGAAAGAAGGAGACCACCAAATCGTCCAGCGTCAGTACCCCCTCCTGAACGGCAAAGCCAATAGCGGTAGAGGTGAAGCTTTTGCTGAGCGAATGCATGATATGGGGCGCCTCCCGTTCGTACGGTGCCCACCAGCCTTCGGCTACTGAATAGCCATGCCGGATGATCATAAAGCTATGCACTACGTCAAACTCCGCTTCCACCCGGTCAATGAAGGACAGAATGGAATCCGAAACCACGCTTTGTGCTTCGGGGGCACTCTTTGGGAAGTAAGCGGTGGGCTGAGCCAGGAGGAGCGTGCACCCAGTCAGCAGCAAAAGGGAAAAGATGTAGCGTTTTGCCATCAGTTTAAGCTTTTTGGTGAAGTTAGCGCCTAACGGACAATGAGCAGCGGTTGCCCCTCAATACTCTGCGCAAGCCGCTCCGTCACAGAACCAAATAGGAACGTCTCGAAGGGGGTATGCCCTTTTGCGCCCATAACCAGCAGTGAATCCTGTTGGTCAGCAGCATAGCGGATGATGTGAGCAGCCAGATTATTCCGGTTGTTTTCCTGAAATACATCCACAATATTATCATCGGCAATGCCCTGAGCATCCCGAAATTTTCCGGCCGCCAGCCGGGCTGACTCCATAAGCATGCCCAGGTAGCCGCGATCGGGTGAAGAACGGTTATAGTAATGCCCTGGCGGCAGGTCAACGATATGCAGGCTGTGTACGGGCTGCCCCTTCATTGCGCGGCTGAGGGCCAGGGCAGCATGCAGGGCGCGGGCAGCATTCTCAGAGAAATCATTAGGGACGACAAGATTGGCAATTTCAGCACCAGCACCATCGGGTACCAGCAATACCGCCGCATGCACATTGCGTGCCACACGCTTAGCCGTAATACCGCTGCCTTCACTCAAACGCTTTTTGCCCATGATCAGCAGGTCTGCCTCTTTGATTTTTGTCCAGTGCAGCAATTTCTCATAGGGTTTGCCCTCCCGGACTTCAATATCGATGTCCAGCCCGGGCGCTTCGCCAAAGACCTCTTCCACACGGGCCTTAATCGCCAATTCTACCCGCTCATCCACCGGAGACTCCGGGGCAAACCGCTTCTGAAAATCCAGGTCAGGGTGGGACGGCTCCGTAAAGTCAGGCATAATGTGCAGTGCATACAGTTTTTGGATACCCAGTGCCTGGTAGTGTTGCGCCAGGAACTGCAGCAGTTGCAGGTCCATTTCTGACAGATCTAATGCCACAAGGGCGCGCTTGAATGCTAGCATGTCGTTGGTTTTGGTTAGATACTTGGTTCCTAAAGGTACAGCAGGATGCCACAATTTCATAATAGGCTTTACCGGGCTTCGTGCGCAATGAAAATTAGCAATCAGGCCATTGATAATGGTCACTTACGAAAGCTTTCTAACGGAAAGCGCCCGGCGTGGGCAAAGCCAGCCAGGCACTTTCAGGTTTAGAGTCTTAGATATTCCCAGTAGTGTGGGCAAAAATGGTGTTTGTTCTAGCCAATGGTGGCGTCTGCCACCTCGTATAAGGAGAATTGTGCCATAAAGGTATTGACTTCCTGCCGGATTTCCGCAATCAGGCTGTCGTTTTCCGGATTGGTAATGACCGTATCGATCCATCCCACCACTTTTTCACAATCGGTTTCCTTAAGGCCGCGGGTGGTTACCGCTGCTGTACCTACCCGTATGCCGGAAGTAACAAATGGCGATTGTGTATCGAAAGGTACCATATTCTTGTTGACGGTGATGTCTGCCGCTCCCAGTTTCTGCTCTGCCACCTTACCGGTCACGCCTTTGGAGCGCAGGTCAATCAGCATCAGATGGTTATCGGTCCCGCCGGAAATCAGCTTGTAGCCTTTCTCCACAAAGACCCGGGCCATGGCCTGCGCATTCTTAACGACCTGCTCCGTGTACGTTTTGAAGCCGGGCTGCAGCGCTTCGCCGAAAGCCACCGCTTTGGCGGCAATGATGTGCTCAAGCGGGCCGCCCTGCATGCCAGGGAAGACTCCGCTGTTAAGGATAGCCGACATTTTGATCGGATTGCCCTTTTTCGTTTTACGGCCCCAGGGGTTGTCAAAGTTTTCGCCCATCATGATGATGCCACCGCGTGGCCCACGCAGGGTTTTGTGGGTGGTGGAAGTTACGATGTGGCAGTGGGGCATGGGGTTATTGAGCAAACCAGTCGCAATCAGTCCGGCCGGGTGGGCAATATCCGCCAGCAGCAAGGCGCCTACCTTATCCGCAATGGCCCGGAAGCGCGCATAATCCCAGTCACGGCTATAGGCCGAAGCGCCGCAGATAATCAGCTTAGGCTTTACTTCCAGCGCTTTCGCCTCTACCTTGTCCATGTCAATAAGCCCGGTATCCTCTTCCACACCGTAGAAATGCGGGCGGTACACCTTACCGGAAAAATTGACCGGAGAGCCGTGAGACAAATGGCCACCGTGCGCCAGGTCAAAGCCCAGAATCGCATCACCGGGTTGCAGAACAGCCAGAAATACGGCTGCATTGGCCTGTGCACCGGAGTGGGGCTGCACGTTGGCATAAGCAGCTCCAAAGAGCTCCTTGAGCCGGTCAATAGCCAGCTGCTCGATCTCATCCACCACTTCGCAACCACCATAGTAGCGCTTGCCGGGATAGCCTTCCGCATATTTATTGGTCAGTACGCTCCCGGCAGCTTCCATCACCTGCGGGCTCGTAAAGTTTTCAGAGGCAATCAGCTCAATACCGTGCTGCTGACGGCGCAGCTCTTTTTCTATGAGGTTAAAAACGGTTGTATCTTTCATGATGTCGCTATACGGTTTTGAAAATCAGCGGATGCTGGTTTGGCGTTCTGCCGCAAAGGTAAGCCCTTTGCAAATAAGAATAAAATCGAAGCCTGTTTTTGACCGGATCGTGTTTTTTCCCGGCTTACGATCCCTAATCGCGGCAGAAGACCTGACCTTCGGGAGCATCCTTGTCACCTTTTTGAAAAATCAGGTGGTTTTGAAAGTGCGCCCCGTCCAGCACCCGACTGATGAAATCAGCCACCCGCTCCTGATCCTTATAAAAGTAAGCTCCGGCAAAACCATGCCCGCCTCCGCAAAAGGAATGCAGTTCGACATCCGCACCAATATCGCGGTAGCGTTCATAGATCGAGTGCGAACCGAAGAGCATGAGCCATCCGGTGGCGTCCGTATCACAGTAATGATGGGCAGCGGTTCCGTAAGGAACAACGGGGTCCGCACTGCCATGAAAAAGCATAGCCGGAATGGCTGTTTTGGGCATTATCCCGTTCATATCCATGATTGCACCGGCACCGCCAATCAAACCAGCATATTGAAAACGCCCGGGTAAAGGGTCACCATAAAGCTGCATGACCGACCGGTCCCAAAAGGCGGCATGAAGTACGGTCTCAGCCCCGGCACTGCTCCCGGCAATAAAAATCTTTGAAGGGTCTATACCATACTTCTCAGCCTGACCTTCGAAGAAAGCCGTGGCCTGCCAGAGCTGATTGGCTGCCAAACGAATCGCCTGAATCTTTTCTGAAAGGATGCCATCGCAGCTAAAGCTTTTGTCTTTCATGTAGAGGGTGTAGGTAATCGTTGCTGCTGCAATGCCCTTTTCCGAAAGGTAGGCACACAGCTTGTGCCCTCCGGCCCGGTCTCCACCCGAAAAACCACCGCCGTGCACATAAATCAGCAATGGCTTAAGTACGGGCGAAGGCGTTTCCGGCAGGAAAAGATCAAGCTCCAGCGAAAAAGAATCTGTCTCAAAATAAGTAACCGTCGAGTAGCGCTGCTGGGCCTGCACTAACAGCACCAGGCAAGTCAAAAGTAAGGTAAGTTGATATCTCATGGCTGAATTTTAAATTACGATCCCGAAATGTAAGCCTTTAGTACCAGCCCTGCGAATGAATTCCGGTATGATTTACTTGCTGAACGGGCGGCAAGAGGGGCGGCAAAACTAACTTTTCGTGCCTCAACTGGCTTTTTTCATCGTCTCTCATCATTTTTTGCAACTGAAAACCGTTACAGCAGTATAAACAATAACGGTGCTGGCCGGATTTATTTCCGGGATTAGCCCAATGCCTATACCTTTGGCACATAATATACTGTTCCAGAGCGACTGAAAAAATCAACCATAGATGCGTGTAACCCATCATCTGCCTTACTTATTGCTATTGACTTTCGTATTGTCCGCGGCTACTGAGCTGATGGGGCTGACTGCCCGCTATCGTTGTATGTGGCGCGACGATCCGGCTACCACGATGGTTATTGGCTGGGATCAGGTCTCCGGCACCAATCCGGTCCTGCATTTTGACGAAATCGACTACGGCGGGCAGGCCAATGCCTATCGTTACCGCAAAGCCCCGGACCGCTTTATCAGGGCAAAGGGCATGCAAAACCAATTTGTACGCCTGACCGGGCTCAAGCCTAATACGGTGTACTATTTTGTCATTCAGGATAGTGAAGGGATGAGCAGGCGCATGTCGTTTAAGACCACGCCTAACAACCCGAATCAGCCCTTGTCCATCATTGCCGGGGGCGACTCCCGGAATAACCGGCAGGCAAGGGTGACCGCCAACCGTCTCGTCAGCAAACTGCGCCCTCACTTCGTCATTTTTAATGGGGACATGACCGGCGGGGACACCAACGAAAACTGGCGCGACTGGTTTGATGACTGGCAGGAAACCTTCGGTAGTGATGGGCGGTTATTCCCAATCGTAGCCTCCCGGGGCAATCATGAGCGGGAAAATGCATCGATTACAGAGCTGTTCGATGTTCCCAGCATTGATGTGTACTATGCGCTAACCTTCGGGGGCGACCTTTTCCGTTTGTATACCCTCAACTCGATGATCGCACCTGCAGGCAGTCAGGCCATCTGGCTGGAAGGAGACTTGGATGCCAATCAGCAGGTGACCTGGAAAATGGCACAGTATCACCACGGTATGCGCCCCCATACACAGCGAAAGCCCGAAAAAGATGAGCTCTACAACAACTGGGCCAGATTATTTTATACCTACGAAGTAGATCTGGTCCTGGAGTCTGATGCACACGTGGTCAAAACCACTTACCCTATCCGGCCTTTCCGTGGTGTGGGCAGTGAGGAAGGCTTCATCAGGGACGATGAGCGTGGAACCGTATACATCGGGGAAGGCTGCTGGGGCGCCCCCCTCAGGAATTCCGATGATGCCAAACAATGGACCCGGGCGCATGGCAGCTTCAATCAATTCAAGTGGATATTCGTTATGCCGGACCGGATGGAGGTCCGAACTGTAAAAACAGATGAATCCCTAAATGTGGCGGAGGTGAGCCATAATAACCTCTTCGAAATTCCTCTCGGGCTTAACATCTGGACGCCCCCCACAGGAGATGTAGTCTACATTCAAAATAACAAGATGGCTCAAACTTCCCGTCAACCGATACGGGATGCTACACGCGAAAGCATTCAGGACCAGCAGGAAGAGCGGCTGGCAGACAACAACCCTGCGCCATCCGAAACCGTTGCTCCTCCGCCACCTGCCCAAACAGAGCCTTCTGACCCCAATGACTGGTCGCCCTACACCAAGGTGATGCCCGATGCGCAAAACTTTGTCACTGTTAAGTTTACCATGCCCCGGCCGGGCCCGGTTGCTGCGCAGCTCATTAACCGGGATTATGCTATTCAGGACCGGTTCAATATACCTGCGGAACAAGCAGGTGAACGCGTCAAGAAATTTCCGATTAATGCGTCGCTACCAGAGGGGGAATATTTGCTCATCATTCGTAGCGGTAAGGAGGTACTCCGGAAATATCAAGTGGTCAAACGATGAAGTTTTGTAGTTTTGGGCAGTAAAACCAAGTCCATGGCCACATCCTTAGAAGCGATAAAACAACCGATCGAAGAAGAGCTGAACCACTTTGAAGTGCGCTTTCGGGAAGCTATGCGCAGCCCGGTTTCTCTGCTCGATAAAATCACTTACTACATCGTTCGCCGAAAGGGCAAGCAGGTCAGGCCTATGTTTGTCTTCCTCTCTGCCAAAGTTTGCGGTACAGTGGGCGACTCCACCTACCACGCGGCGTCCCTCGTAGAACTACTGCATACCGCAACGCTCGTCCACGATGATGTGGTAGACGACTCCTTTGAACGCCGGGGCTTCTTTTCCGTCAATGCACTTTGGAAAAACAAAATCGCCGTCCTCGTCGGCGACTATTTTCTTTCGCAGGGGCTGCTGCTCGCCCTGAAGAACAAAGAGTACCGCCTGCTGGAAATCGTCTCCAACGCCGTCAAAGCTATGAGCGAGGGAGAGCTGTTGCAGATTGAGAAAGCCCGCCGGTTAGATATCAAGGAGGAGATTTACTACGATATCATCCGCCAAAAAACGGCTTCCCTAATTGCGGCGGCCTGTAGCGCCGGGGCTTCCTCCACCGTGCAGGATGATGAACAAATTGAAAAAATGCGCCTCTTCGGAGAGAAGATCGGCATTGCGTTTCAAATCCGCGACGACCTCTTTGACTACGGAACGGATGACGTAGGCAAACCCCTGGGCATAGACATCAAGGAAAAGAAAATGACCCTGCCTCTGATCTATGCACTGGACCAGGCACCCAGAAAGGACCGCAAGCACATCATCAACACCATTAAGCGGTACAGCGACCAACCGGAGAAGGTGAAGGAAGTCGTCGACTTCGTACGGCAAAGTGGCGGCCTCGATTATGCAAAGGAAGCTATGTTGCGCTATCGGTCAGAGGCGTTTGAGCTGCTGCGGACTTTCCCGGAAACGCCTTCCCGGCAATCGCTGGAGGACCTGGTGACTTTTGTTACGGAGCGGAAGCGATAAAAAAAGCCCACGCCAAGGCGCAGGCTCGAAACCACTCTCTTGCCGGGCTTTCCGAAGAAAGCCTGACACTATGAAAACTGTTACGTCTTGATTACACTTTGATAAAAAGCTGGGTGCTCACCGTTCCGGACTTATTCTGATAATGAGCCTGATAGGCCCCCTTAGCCCAGCGGCTTACATCTAACTCACCTGCCCGCTCTACCTCACCCGACCACTTTTGCCGGCCGGCAGCGTCGAATATCTGAACCTGCCCCGGCGATCCGACTGAAAAGTTCAGCACTTCCTGTACCGGATTGGGGAATACCTGGAAATCAGCCTCAGCATTACCACCTTTGGTACCAATAGCTGAGGCTACTTCCGAAAAAAAGAGATAGTCTTGCTGATTGTAATTGGCCAGATAGAGGTCTGCGATGCCATCCCCATTGAAATCATTGGCATGAACGCCGGTTCCCTGTGTGAAATTGGCCTGGGGCAAGGCCGACTCCGGGGCAACCGTGAACTTAGCATTTCCATCATTTAAAAGCACATGGCAGGCTCGCGAGCCCGGGACCGACCACTGCGTAAGAATAAGGTCCATATCCCCATCCTGATCAAAGTCAAGCGGCAATGCTTCCAGCGTTGTTTCATTGGTGATACTTCCGGGAAGATTGCTGGTGGTCACATCCGTAAAGAAACCGTTGCCGTCATTCAGTAACAACCGGTCGATGCCTGCTGCCAGAGGGGACCAGCCAACATTGGAGAGGTAGACATCCGTATCACCATCGCCATCAGCATCCAGCAGGCTGACCTTGCGGGTTTCCATGGCGAAGGGCCAAATCGGCAGGCGTTCATTCGCCTCCGTAAAAACACCTTCTTCGTTGAGATAGATATTGCTGCCACCAGATTCTGTCCCCTCAAAAATATCCAGGTCACCGTCATTATCAATGTCAAATGCCTTCAGATCTTGTGTGCCATCGGCATTATTCGGCCAGCGGTCTACAGTCTCATTGGTGAAGTTCGCCCCACCGTCATTTATCAGTACCGTATTGTTGCCTTTATTGCCGATAATGATATCGGGGTTACCATCAGCATTGATGTCCATGACCAAAACGGCATTCCCAATACTTTGAGGGAAGGTGTAGTTAGCAAAGGTGAACTTTCCGTTTCCGTCATTGAGGAGCAGCTCGTGGTTGGGCGTATCCTCGGAAACAAAAAGCAAGTCCAGGTCACCATCGCCATCAAAATCAGTGATACCAATATCTTCACTGTCTTCCCCGGGGAAATTATCTGAAGTATCGTACTCCGGCAACATCCGCTCCGGATCAAGGGTAAAATGCCCGCTCCCGTCGTTAAAGAAAATCAGGTTTTCCAAGGCTTCGCCCGCCAGGACGAGGTCCAGGTCACCATCTCCATCCAGATCTGCGCTTTCCACATCCATCGTTGCGCCGCTGGTAAATGCGGCAGGCATCTGATTTGTGGCATCCACATAGTTTTGGGCAAACAAGCCCAGGGGCATCAGCAAAGTGATACTTAGTAGTGGGGCAAAAATAAAATACACAACT